>Ga0247611_10006377_pt1 | contig 15179 bp, 15 predicted proteins | sample 177DNAGHGhighgp2_FD_192422 | JGI IMG/M metagenome (GOLD analysis project Ga0247611, IMG submission 192422) | Sheep rumen microbial communities from Palmerston North, Manawatu-Wanganui, New Zealand - 1770 DNA GHGhigh gp2 | ecosystem: Host-associated > Mammals > Digestive system > Stomach > Rumen...
CGGCAGAAAAGTGATTGCATGGATTTAATGGAGGATGAAAAAGACGAATATTTAACGTATTTAACTTTTGTAAACCACAAAAATGGAGATGGTGTGCAAATTTTGTGCAGAAGTTATTCTTGCAAGGAATCACTCTGGCTATATCCGCTCTTTTTTATTGCCTACAAGACACAAAAACTCTTAATAATCTCAAAAAATGCATTTATAAGTATCATTTTTGAATGAAAGTTCTTATGTTGTCGATTATTTTGTGTATATTTGCGTTCAAATTAAAGATATTTGCAAATGAAAGATTTGAATCGCATCAAAGTTGTACTCGTCGAAAAGAAACGGACGGCGAAGTGGCTTGCAGAGGAACTTGGTAAAAATCCAGCTACAGTCAGCAAATGGTGCACCAACGTATCACAACCTGACCTATATACATTAGACAAGATTGCAACACTGCTTGATATTGACAAGCGAGAGCTCATAACAGGTAAAGATTAAAGCTATGACAGATATTGTACAGATTCAAGAATCAGAGTATGATGCAATTCTGCGACAGGCTGTCGCAGTTATTGACAGGACAAGGGCAATGGTGGCAACAACGGTATGTTCTGCCATCGGTACTGCTCATTGGGAAATAGGAAAATTACTTCACGACAAGAAGATTGAAAGTAAGCATGGAAGCGGTGTGGTAAATCGTTTGTCCTTTGACTTGAAGCAACGTTATCCACAAATGGGTGTATCTCCAAGGAACCTATGGGACATGAAGAAGTTTTATGAACGGTTCTGTGGCAGAGATCCAAAACTGCGACAGGCTGTCGCAGTTTTACCATGGGGACATACTCTGACCTTGATGCGCAAGTTCGGAGACGATGATAATACCATATTGTATTACGCGCAGGAGATTACGTCAAAGGGCTGGAATCGTGAACTTCTATCCAGTGCAATCTCTTTGCAAACACACAAGAGAAAGAATGAGCCATCGGACAACAACTTCGAGCAGACACTACCTACCACTCAGGCAATGTTTGCCAATGAAGTGTTCCGAAGCGGTTATAATCTGGGATTCCTTGGGGTTAAAGACCCCATCCTGGAATCAGAACTTGAAGCCCGACTGGTAGAGAAGGTAAAGCAATTCCTTTTGGAACTTGGCAAAGGATTCACATATATTGGCAATCAATACGTACTCGAATACAATGGAAAGCGGAGCATGGTTGACATGCTTTTCTTCCATCGTGGACTGCACTGTCTTGTGGCTATTGATTTGAAAATTGGTGAATTTAAGCCAGAATATGCAGGGAAGATGAACTACTACCTATCATTGCTTGAACGTTTGGAACGTAGGGAAGACGAGAATCGTTCTATTGGCATCATACTATGTGCTGAAAAAGATCGTGTAGAAGTCGAATTGGCATTGGAAGATATGGGCAAGCCCATTGGCGTAGCAGATTACCAGTTGATAGTTCCACAAGATGAATTGAAAAAAGTTGTGGCTGAAGAAGTGGAGGCTTTTGGTAAAGAACTACCTCTTCGTTCTGAAAATGAGGAGGAATAAAAACAGTAACTAAAAATGCAATAGAATAATAACAATTAATAATATGGAAGAAAGAAAAGAGATTAAGAACGTTTTCGTGAGTCATTATCATGAAGATGAGGATAGTATCAAGAAGTTTAAGGACTTGTTGAGTGAAGACTATTGTATCAAGAATTATTCGGTAACTACAGATAAGTATAATGATGCGAAAAATGAAGAGTATATCAAGTATGGGTACTTGAAGCCACTAATTAGCCAATCAAGCACTCTTATCTGTTTGATTGGACCAGAAACACACGATAGCAAATGGGTTGATTGGGAAATAAGAGAGGCGGATAGTTTGGGCAAACAAATTATTGGGGTGTTTATACAAGGGGCAAAAGATTCGGATATTCCTCCTGCATTAGAAGAATTTGCAGATGCCATTGTGGGTTGGAATACCGATAACATTGAAAAGGCTCTTACCGGTGAGAGTATTTTTGTTAATTCTGATGGCTCGCCACGTGCATCTGTAACAGGTGGGCGTGGGGTTTGTTAGTAATATTATGTCAAAAGTTTTTTCTTATATAGTGGCTAGAGATTATGGCTTCGCTCCTAATCCGTTTTACGGTGTGCTGACATTAGCTACATGTAAACCTGTAATAAGGAAAACGGCTAGTATAGGTGATTTTATTATTGGATGCTCAAATAAAGCCTTAGGGAATAAACTCATCTATATGGCAAAAGTGTCGGAAATATTGACTTTTGACCAATATTGGAACGATCCTCGCTTTGCAAAGAAAAAGCCTGTTATGAACGGCAGCCTTAAAAAACTTTATGGTGATAACATCTATCATCATGATGCAGATGGCAACTGGATGCAGGAGGATTCACACCATACTAACAATGATGGGACAATAAATCAAAATAACTTGAAGAGGGATACAAGCACAACAGACAAGATACTAGTATGTAATGATTTTGTTTATCTTGGGAAATCAATGATTAATGTTCCTGATGAATATGACTCATGCATCTACAAGGGAAGAGGGTTTTATTATGTAGCCTATGATGATGCAAAAAAACTATGGGATTATTTGTTGGCTCAATATCCTGGAGGAGGAAAAATAGATCAGCCCAACCTTTTCAAAGATTTTAAGCGATATGACGGTATATCATAAACATGGGACTACTGTTCCTGACAAGCGCATACTGTATTACTATTTCTACTTTATGCAGGAGCGTATGAATATCTTCTGGAAAAAATGTGTAGGTGACATCTCATATTTGACGGAAGATCCGATATTGAGGGAATATAAGTTTACCAATGTATACAGAGCCTGTGACCGTGTGAGCCAGTATTTAATCAATCATGTCATCTATAAGGATATTAATAGATATACTCCAGAGGATGTTTTATTGAGGATATTGGTCTTTAAGATATTCAATAAGATTGAGACGTGGGATTATCTTGAAAGTAAGTATGGCGACATCAGTATTGAGCACTTTGACGTTGGGGAAATATGTAGATTGTTGTCCACAAAACAGATAGATGGCCCTATCTTTAGCAATGCCTACATGATGACAGGCAGCCACCACCGCTATAATTATTTGCCAAGCAAACATGCCAAGTGGCTACAGATGGTGAAGGATGAATTCATAGGCCAAGGGGTGGTTGATAAGATTCTGAAAGCAGATTCTATGGAAACTGTCTTTAATTTGATGGAGCAGTGCTCGTTTGTGGGCGGATTCTTAGCTTACCAATATACCGTTGATTTTAACTATTCTCCGTATGTGAACTTTGATGAGAACTCCTTTGTCAAAGCAGGAATAGGTGCAATAAGGGGAATTAAGAAGTGCTTCCTGTCAATAGGGGATGGCTATGAAGATGCCATAAGATATACTTATGAACATTTAGATGACTTTAGAAAAGAATTCGGACTTGATAGTTTTAAACCGTTGCCAGGTAGAGATCCACACCTAATAGACATTCAAAACTGTTTTTGTGAGACCGATAAGTATCTCCGGGCAAAAATGCCGGAATTGCTAGTTGGCAATGTGAGGATTAAACAACGCTACAAGGAAACGATGCAGCCAATAGTTTATACGTTTCCCCCAAAATGGCATATTAACATTAATATTCAATCACGATGTACTCAGAGACGTATGCAGGAATCAATTCCTTTCTAATAGGAGCAAGCAAATTGCTTGTGGAGGAAGGCGTAAAAAGGGAAACTCGTGGTAGTGTAAGCTATGAGTTGCCTGAGCCAGCGATGTTCAAGATTACCAATCCTATGGCGAGGGAGGTGACAATTCCTGAAAGAAAGTGGTTTAAAACATTACCGTATGCTGAGTCATTGTGGATAGCGTCGGGAAGGAATGATATGGCGTATATCACACATTATCTATCAAGAATGGCGGATTTCTCTGATGATGGCATATATATGCGTGGAGGATACGGCCCACGATATCGAGATTATAATGGTGAAAGTGACGATTATCGAATTGAGAGTATCAATGTAAGACAATCAGGATCGGTAGATCAGCTGAAGTATGTGATTGAATGTTTCAAAGCGGATAAGGAGACGCGTCGTGCTGTGATGAGTTTTGGCGACCCGATGAAAGATGACTTTGACGAAAGAGGAGAATTGAAAAAATCAAAGGATATACCATGTACACGAGAACTGCATTTCATGAAACAATCAGGGAATAACAGACTTGATCTTATCGTTAGGATGCGGTCAAATGACTTAATATGGGGCGCAAGCGCAGTAAACATTTTTAATTATACTTTTATGCAAGAATATGTAGCTGCAATTCTTGGTCTAGAAGTGGGGAACTATTACCATATTTCAGACAACCTACATTACTATGATAGACATGCTGAGATGGTAAGAAAATTGGCAGAGTATGATGAGTGGGGCGATGAGAGTACTGCTTATGCAAAAAAAATACAGTCACTTGCTGAATTTGATGAGTTAGTAACAAAACTATCGAAAGAGGAAAATATGATGAGAACAAATATAAGAGATTATAGACGGACGGAGTTCGAGGATTCCTTTTTTGAATATTGGTATGAAGTGCTACTTCATTATAATCAAAAGAGTATCATAATGTGATTTGATAATCAATTATATATATTGAACTATGAAAGAAGACGAAAGAAAAGACATTCTCAATGATGATGATCGCCAGTATATTGAAATGTTGCAGGGCAACATTGAAAGAATGGCTAGCAACAGTGCCAATTGTAAGACATGGATGGTGACGATAGTATCGGCACTGATGGCATTGCAATGTTCTATGGATGATTTGAATTGGTGGATATTGTCAGGGATGCTGCCAATACTGCTCTTTTGGTATTTGGATGTTTATTATTTGCATCTTGAGCGTGGTATGCGAAATCGCGAAACTGATTTTTTGAATATGCTCAGGGATAAAGATTTTGAAAGGTACAAAAAGAAACTCTTTAACTTCGAACCTTATCTTATTAAGAAGAAAGATCTGACTAAAGAGCAAATAAGTCAGGGGTTGGTGGCAACAAATGACCATTGGATTTCAACATCGGTCATCTTATTCTACGGAATTTCATTCTTTAGTTTGGTAATAATATCGCTGGCTTTGAACTGGGCAAAGATTTTTGAGTAGTTCCTATGTAGTAAGTAGATTAATATATTTGTTGATGGATTATGATACTGACAGAATCAAAACTAAGAGAACTGACCTCGCAAGCTATTATACTTAATGAGGCACAAGTACAAACAAGACACTTTTCTGAATCGAACAAGAGGTTGTCTGTATTCCTTTCACACAAACATAATGAGCTCGAATATCTCGAACGTGTAAGATTTGTATTAGAATCTTTGAATGCATCTGTTTATGTTGATTGGGCAGATCCTTCTATGCAACATCCCACAGACAGAAGAACTGCAGAAGCCCTCAAAAAGAAAATTGAACGATATGATAAGTTTATTTTCATTGCATCAGATGCTGCAATCGCTTCTAAATGGTGTAACTGGGAAATTGGATATGGTGATGCTTATAAATATAAGCAAGATAAGATAGCATTATTTCCGATAAAGCAAGATGATCGCGAATGGAAGGGTAATGAGTACCTGCAACTTTATCCCTCGATAGAGTATTTTGACGGAACAACTAAATATAAATCCGGTAAAACAATACCAGAAGGATTCTATGTGTATTATCATTTTAAGAATACTATTACGCCCCTAGCTGATTGGATTAGTAAGTAAAGGTTTCTTTTGGGTTTGTATTATTTTTTATTAAAGTAGGTTTGCATATATAGAAACGTATGAATAGTTATTACCAACTGATATTATTGGGTGATACAATCAGCGAAACCTGTCGTAAAGTGAAAGAGCGATTTTTTGAATTGCTAAATGAACGAGGTCTTAATAAACAGTTCGTAGCAGTTTTGGACGGAAGCTTGACTTTGGCTCCACATGAAGATGGGGGGTATAATTCCGCCATGCCAACATTTGCTTTCTATTTTGGAAAGCAAGGACATGGTGATAAGGATGTTAATGCCCTAAAGAAACTAATGGGGAATGGGGATGCAGTATATCCAATCTTCTCCACTGTTTTTGAGCAGGAGGTGCCTGAGGAATTACGGCCTATTAATGGTGTTCAGTATACAGAAGATAATGTAGACAGTATCGTAAACGTAGCTTTAGAAGAATTAAGATTGCTGCGGAAGAAACGTCGTGTATTTATCAGCTATAAGCGGTCGGACTCAGCTGCAGTGGCTAACCAGCTGTATGATGTTTTGTCTCGAAATCAATTTGATGTTTTCCTTGACACTTACTCTATACGTGGTGCAGCAGACTTCCAAGCGGAACTGCACCATAGGATAACGGATTGTGACGTGCTAATACAGCTTAACTCGCAGGGTTTCAAAGATAGCAAATGGTGTAAAGAAGAGATAACAGAAGCCAATGCAAGAAGAGTGGGTGTATTGCAAATCAACTGGCCTAATGTAAAATCCGATGCAACTGACCAATTGAGCAGGATGATAAAACTTGTAGAATTAGATTTTAAACGTAAACGCTATAAACGTAATACATCGACGCTAAAGAATAAGGTTTTGAATGAGATAGCGAGAGATGTTGAGGCTATTCGAGCCAGAAATATCGCAGCCAGACAAGACAACTTGACAGGTGAGTTTGTAAAGGAGGCTAGCAGACAGGGACGTACCATCATTAAGGAACCGGCATTTCTTATTGAGGAAATGGGTGGTGGAGATTATAGGTATTACATTCCAGCGATAGGAGTACCCCAGTCGTGGGACTGCTATGAATCAGTAAGGATGTTGGAACGTTGGAACAACAAAACACCCCAAAAAATATTTTTGATATATGACGATTTGAGCGTCTTGCCACGCTGGATAGAACATTTAGAGTGGATGAATAAGTATTTAGATGTTAAAACAATTAAAATGCAGGAATTCGAATCATGGCTAAAGACAGAAAAGTGAGAAATATATTTCTTTCAGCGGGAGTACCAACAATGGATCGTCCCCACCAATTTTATGATACTGCTGATGTAATCGCCATTAGGGACTCGGTAATCGCTTTGGCTTCGACGGTATTGGCTGTCAAGGGGTTCCATTTGATTTGGGGAGGACAACCAGCTATCACATCATTAATAGCATTAGTGTTGGAGAGGTATAAATTGGAAATGACAAATCGGGTGACACTGTATCAGTCGTATGAATACGAAAAATTCTTCCCAAAAGAGAATGCGAATGTGGGGAATATCGTCTATACGGAGAAAAAAGAGAATCCAAAAGCCAGTTTATTGCTTATGAGGCAGAAGATGATTGGTGAAAATGATTTTGAAGCAGCGATTTTTATAGGAGGTATGGAAGGTATAATAGAAGAATATGAATTGTTTAAGGAATTCCATCCTGATGTACCTTGCCTGCCAATTGCCTCTACGGGTGCAGCAGCAAAGATTTTATACGACAAGCACCCTGGAGAGTTTGACGAGAGGTTGCTGTCAGAGTTGAGCTATACTTCTCTGTTTAAGGAGCTTCTGGGATTGTGATTTATTACAAATCGCTCAAATTAGTTAATAGGGAATAAATTATGGAACCGAAGGAAATACTAACTAAAAGGAAAATAGAGAAACTAGCTGAAGAATATGGTTATAAAGGAGACTTGGTCGAAAATAATCAGATTGGTAATGAAAAATGCGAGGTGTTTGTTTCTCATTCAAGCCGAGATGTCGAGTTTATTAATTAAGTCCTCTTGTTTCTCAAAAATGGTAAGGGGGTAAATAGCATATATGTGGACTGGCAGGACCCTGACATGAAACACGAAACTGATGCACAAACAGCAGTAGATTTAAAAGACAGAATTGATAATGCCCAAAAAGTTATTTATGTAGTCACATCAGAATCTCTTAAGTCTGTTTGGTGTAGTTGGGAAATTGGCTATGCTGATTGTTCCAAAGGGGTTAATAATATCGCAATTCTAGCGATTAAACCAAATAATGGGCGTTGGAAGAACCATGAGTTTTTGCAGCAATATCCATGGATTTCTTATGATCAGAAAGAGAGGCTTTTTATGGTTACTACACTTAATGGTAAAAGGGAGAGTTTATATGATTGGTTAAAAGATAAGCGTAACATACATTTGTAACATTAAAGTATAAAGTAAATGGCAAGAAATGTTTTTGTGTCCTATAAATATGCAGATGAGAACGTGCAACGCCTTTATGGACATTTCCCAACAAAGGTTAGACATTATGTTGATGAGGTAGAGAAACTACTGGCAGAAGATGACCAAATCTATTATGGTGAACATGATGGAGAGGATCTTTCCGATTGGAGTGAAGACCAAATATGGAAGGAACTAAAGGACAGAATATTCCCCACATCGTGTACTATTGTATTAATATCACCGAATATGAAGGAACCCAACAAGTATGACAAATCACAGTGGATACCATGGGAAATAAGCTATTCTATCAGAGAGACTGTTCGTAATGACACGAAAAGCCATAGGAACGCTATTTTAGCAGTAGTTCTGCCTGATAAAAATGGACGCTATGACTATGCATTGAAGACAAATCATTGTTGTATGTTTGGTTGTACATCATATGTTAGGGATTGGATGTTCACTATTATCAAAAATAATATGTTTAATCGTAAGAATCCCAATACCGACAAGTGTAAACTAGCAACAACAGTTTGGCACGGTGAATACAGTTACATTCCAATGGTACGATGGAATTATTTCGTTGACCATGTTTCGGAATTGATCGAACGAGCTGAACGTATTAAGGAGGATTACGAAAAGAATGATTCATATATACTTCATCTTGGAGTGAATAAATAGACTTTTTATGGAATAGTCAAGGAGATTAGCCCTATTACTGAGTCACAGAAAATGATAAAAATCATAGTCAATTTAACTTGATTTTTGGTAGTTATTTAAGTGTCATGTATTCTTGTGGATCATAAATTGTTTTCTAAGGATTAGCTGCAAGGGAATTTTGTCATTGAATAGGCGGAAACTGTGATAATAATATACATTCCCGCTTAAATATAATAAAATGATTACGCAATGAAAAAGAGGTGAATATATAGAGACAACTTACTTATTCTTATAGAATTACCATATTTGATTAGCTCCTTTGCTTCTTTTTGTTATGATTCGACACAAGGGATAAATCTTTCATCCTATTGGTTGATTTTGTAGATTGATAAAAAAGTAATCTCGACCTTTTCTTACTTAATTCAATTTGATGAAGATAGCACTGTTTCGCTCTTATTTTAAGCAAATTTTATCTAAAACAAGGTTGTGGTATAACAAAAAGAAACGATTTATGCTGAAAAATGACTACCTTTGTACTCACGAATCAGATAACTGGCGAATATGACAACGAACAAGCACTTCAACACCTACAAGGAGGGACTCGATTTGGAGTTCCTTCGGGAGTACTGCATGAAGTACGGGGAGAGGTACGTGATAGAGCGAACCGACCTACTTCACGGCCATTTCACTTATCTCCTTGTACCCATTCCATCTTCTTCACCCACCGCCAGACAGTGACGTGGGGAATGTCGGTTAGGTTTTCTATCTGCGTATTGGTAAGGCCGATACTCAGAAGGTAGCAGACTTGTTGCTGTTGCTCTGTGAATTTGCCAAGATGATGAGCTAATCGTTCCATCAGGTCGGGCAGAAACTCGTAACGGCATGGTAGAAACGCTGCCAGTCGCTTTTCGACATAAAGAGTCTGTCATACGAGACATGGCGATAGTCTCTTGTGGGATGCCCATGGTGCGGCTACAACTATTCCTCACAAATTTTCGTTATATATCTATCCAAGTCCGTGCCGCTGCCGTCTTTTCCCGTTAGTTTGTTGTAGAGTCGGCGGCGCAGATTGCTGACGTTGCTCTTGGTGCAGACGAGGAGAACTGACATCTGAAGTGGGCTGCAACGAATGACGAGGAGGCAGACGACATGGCGCTCTTGTTCGGTCATGGTCTGGTCGGGCTGGTGCATGGCATACTGTTGCTGGAGAGTTGTTAAAAGTTGAGGATGGAACTTGTTTATCTCATCTTGAAGGGCTTGCCATTCTTCTGCCCGTGGATGTGTGTCTTGAGCTGACAATTCATGAAATCGGTTCGCTATTTCAGTGTCGAGAATGTTGGGCTTGTCTTGGTGCTTGGCGTTCTTTATCAGTTCAGCATATTCATAGTTCTGCAGCAAAATCTCTTTATGCCTCTGTCTTAACAAGCGATAACGATGGATTGCAAAAATACAAATAAACGTCAGTGACAGTAGCCCCAAGAAAAGAATCGCCCGTTGTTGCTGATATTTCAGTTCCCGCTCAATGAGATTGTTGCGCTCGTTGTGTTCCACTTTACATTCGAGCAGTCTGTCACGTTTCATATCGGCGATATGATGGGCGAGTTGCCCATCATAGTTCTTTCGTAAACGACAGTCTGGGTCATGCTCTCTGAACTGGTCATAAAGAGTTAACATTCCGTGATAGTATTGAGATAACGCATAGTTGTTTTGGGGAAGTTCCAACTTGCCATAATAATAGTGGGCAGAATCATAATTCCCGACATGTACGAAATAATCTCCCTTAAGTTTCCAGTAGTCGATGGCAGAAAATGATTCTGGATGTAGAAGGTCCTGTATCGTATTTTGTTCGTAAAGTTTCATCCATTTGGCCACAGAATCATTCAGATTGCCATCGTTCATAAAAGCCATGTATGGGAAAAACGCATCAACAGCCCAATCCTTGCGACCTCGCTTCCACAATTCTTCAAATGCTTTTCGAGATGCCTCTAAATATTGGCTGCTGTGATGTGCCATTAAACTGAAATAGGCATCCTGACCCATATAGCGGAAATATGACAAAGAATCGCCAGAGGCGAGAGACAAATTCATTGCCTTTCTTGCCAATATGTGGGCATAGAGATCATCCAAATTGTAATATTGGTTGACGCTTGCTTCGTATAAGATCTCTGCAACTGTGTGTGAATCATAGTCAATGTTTGTCGAGTCAACGCAGTCAAGTGCCATTTCGTAGGCAAAACCTTCGTAGAAGAGTTTTCCTTGACAATGATACACCTTGGCCATCATGCGCCATGCTTTTTGTCGTTCAATAGGAGAACCATGACGTTCCATATAGAATAATGTGGAGCGGGCATCAGACTCATTGAGTGGTGAATGATATTGCTCGCAACTCTCCATCAGGCGGTTTAATTCCTGAACTTGCTTGCTATGCTCTGATTTGCATGCTGTACATAATGCCATCAGAAAGAAAATGACTTGAAATGGATGCTTCATTGTTGAATCGTTTTTTCGGGTGCAAAAATAGCAATAAAAATCGAAAATGGCCTGTAAACTCAGTTTACAAATGAATTGAAAACCATCTGTAAACTCAAAAATGCGGTCTTTTGCCTATTCTCATCCTATCTTTGCGGCAAAAAACAAGAAGCCAACGCTCGGCGGCGATAAGAAAGCCGGGCAATCTGTAAATAATCAAAAAAGCAATGAAGAAACACTTCGCTCTTCTCATTCTATGCTTCGCTGCAGTTTGTGGCGAGGCAAGTGCTCAACAACATGTTGACAAGAACAATCAAGAATTGGTGCGTCTGCAACAGCAGTCAGAGACACGAGTAAAGAACCAACAGAAACAGTTGTCACCCTACGATGCGAACAGCAGGGGGAAGGCTCTGAACCCGATGTTGCCCGATTGCAGGGATGTGTCAAAGTTCAAGACTATTGACCAAGGCACACTTCGCATTTACTATGCTTTCAACGCGCAGAACATTAAAGACCCTAAGACCTACGACGACTTGCAACGTCTGGAGATTGGCAAGAACTTCGCGAAGTATTACGGCTACTATGTCTTTGAGGCTGATTCCTTCGCTACTGCTGAACTGAAGGAGATGAACAGACTTACGCATAGCAACATGCCCTTCCCTGATGAAGGTGTGGCTATGACCATCAACGGCAGGCATCAAGGCTGGTCGCGCTACTTGTGTTCGGAGTTCTTCAAAGACCTGACCAAGAACGAACTGACGGAATACTGCCGGATGCCGGATGCACTGACGAGCCGAAACTGTTATTACACGGAGCCGATCCCCAAGCAAGACTGGCAGATAAAGAACGAGACGATGACGATTGTGGGCTACACGTGCCAGAAAGCAACATGCAGTTTCCGAGGGCGCAACTATACGGTGTGGTTCACCGTCGATATTCCAATCAGCCAAGGCCCGTGGAAGTTCTGTGGCCTGCCGGGCCTGATACTAAAGGTAGAAGACGATGCAAAGGAATACGTTTTTGAGTGCGTGGGCATAGAGCAGAAGAAGCGCCCTATCATTCTGCAGGACAACTATAAGACCTACCGAAAGACCACACGCACGGAACTTGATAAGATGCTGAAACGTATATGCGAGAACTATTATCAGATAACAGGCATGACCAACGTCGTGAACAAGCTATTGCGTCCCTATAAACCGATGGAACTGAAATGAAGCACACCATTGCTTTTATTCTTTTGCTCGTCGTTGGGTTTCTCTCTGCTTATTCCCAAACCGTGATTACTGGTACGGTGAGGGATAAGCAGAAAGAGACCGTACCATTTGTCACCGTAACGATGCAAGCCAAGGGAGAGAGTACCATCGCTGGCTTTGCTCCTACCGATGAGGCCGGACGCTACCGCCTCACATTCGACGGGACCGCAGACTCGCTCACCATCACCGTCCGTGGTATGATGATTGAAACCACGATGCGCACCATACCCAATCGCTCCACAACTCTTGACTTCACCGTAGACGAGAAAGCAAACCAGTTGAGGGAAGTAAAGGTGACGGCTACCCCCGTCAGACGTAGCAACGATACGCTGACCTACGTCGTGGGTTCATTTGCGGGTCAGAGCGACCGCACCATCGAGGATGTGCTGAAGAAGATGCCTGGCATCGATGTATCGTCATCGGGAGCCATCACCTACAATGGCAAGGCCATCAACAAATTCTACATCGAAGACCTCGACATGCTGGGCGGACGCTATAATCTTGCTACCCGAAACATTGAGGCGAAAGACGTGGCATCTGTGCAAGTCTATGAGAATCACCAGCCCATCAAGGCCGAAAGTATATTCTCCGACCAAGCAGCCATCAACCTACGACTAAAGGACAGTGCGAAAGGAATCTGGTCCGTTCAGGCACTGGCGGGTCTCGGCTATAAGCCCGTGCTCTACAATGTCGAACTGACCGCCATGCAGTTTGCCCGCAACCGTCAGCACATCTCCACATACAAGGGAAACAACAGCGGTCACACGGCTGATGAGGAACTGCTGAAGCATTATGACAGCGGAGCTGCACTGCCTCAGACGGGAAGCATGTTGTCCGTCAGTCAACCCAGCACCCCCGACGTGGAGAAGAAACGCTACACGGATAACCTGACCAACAGCGTATCGGTCAACCAACTCGTGAAGATAAAGGATACGGAACTAACGGCCAACATCAATTTCCATAACGAACGGTTAGACAGAGAGGGCTATATGTCGTTCACCCAATACCTACCCGATGCCGCCACGCCTCTGGCCATAGAGGAAACCACGAGCAACACCGCCAAGGAGAACAATCTGGACGTGACGCTCGGTGTACAGACGAACAAAGATTTGGAGTATCTACGCAACAGCCTGAACGTGAAATCATCGTGGAGCGAGACATTTACGCACCTCAATGCCAATGAAGGAAACTATCAGCATCTCGACAATCCCTATTTCTCCGTTAGCAACGACTTGAGCATGATGAAACGCTGGGGCAGGCATCTGTTCCGCAGCCACTTTGATGTGGCCTACAACAACCGTCCACACGAGCTTCGTGTCAGTCCCGCCTACTACTTCGGCAGCGACTCTCTGCAAATGCTGAGTCAAGAGGTAACACAGAAGTACATCACCGCCAACTTCCGAACCTCGTATGGGCTGACAGCTGGTAATTTCACGTTGAACTACACGCCGCGTCTCAGTATGGACTTACGCAAACTGACCTCCGCATTAACAGCGACGGACCGCCTCGGCAGCTACATTCCCGCTGCTGACAGCATGAGAAACGACCTATGGTACAACTGTTACCAGGTGGGCATTGATCAGGACTATACCTACAAGAAGGGCAACACCCTACGCATGAGGCTGATGATTCCGACCTACCTATCAATCATCACAAACGATGACCGACTGGCAGGAAACTCCATCAGCCACTATCGATGGATTATTAATCCCACGCTTACGACAGACTACAGTTTCACACCCTCTTTCAAGGCTGTGGCCAATGGTTATTACCGCAAGTCCTATGGCAACATGAGCGATGCCTACAAGGGCTATATCCTACAGTCCTATCGTAATCTTCTCCGCAACACCACCGACCACCTGCTGGAAAGTAGCGGCAGTGGCGCCCGTATGGGATTAGAATATCGTGATGTCATTCGTATGCTCTTCTTCAACGTGAGTGGAGGCATTCAGCACAGCCATAAGAATCTTCTCTATGGCTATAACTACGACGGGATCGTCGGTGTAAAGACTACGCTTGACCAGTCCACCAATGCCGACACGTATAGTCTTTTCGCAGGAGCCAGCAAGACTCTGAGCCTTTGGCACACAAAGTTAGAAGCCTCCGCAGGATGGAATCGCGGCAAGAGCGAATTGCTGTTGCAAAATGTCATCCAGCCATTCCATACGAAAAGTTATACTATCGGCACATCGCTCAACACAACCCCATGCCAATACCTCAACCTCGTCTACAGCTTCGCATGGATGAAGACAGAACAATGGGTGGCTAATAGCGACGAGACATTGCCCGCTCTGCTCACCCATTCGCACAATGGCAAGGTATGGATATTCCCGACCGAGAAACTGAGCATCAACTTCAATGTCGATTATCAGTACTTCAACGAGGCCTCCGCTCTGAACATCGTCTTTGCCGATGCTCTATTACGCTACGCCTGCAAGACAACCGAATGGGAACTGGAGTGCAGCAACATCTTTAATGCTCGTCGTTATGTTTCTACCGTTCATTCCGGCATGAGCACGAGCATCAACAGCCACGACCTTCGTCCGCTCAGTGTTCTGCTGAAAGTCAGATTCAAACTTCTATAAACCATTATGTGCAAACGTATCATCACCATCATTC
>Ga0247611_10006378_pt1 | contig 15178 bp, 13 predicted proteins | sample 177DNAGHGhighgp2_FD_192422 | JGI IMG/M metagenome (GOLD analysis project Ga0247611, IMG submission 192422) | Sheep rumen microbial communities from Palmerston North, Manawatu-Wanganui, New Zealand - 1770 DNA GHGhigh gp2 | ecosystem: Host-associated > Mammals > Digestive system > Stomach > Rumen...
TTATTTGCTGATATAACGTCTTTGTTATATTGAGTTGTAGTAGCATTATAATCATATACCATGAATATAGTACCATTTGCAATACCAGCTTTACGGAATTCAGTTGATGACCTTTCTTCATTACCATTAATATAGAAGTTTTCTTGGATTAATCCTTCATTGTATAAAGTATTTAAGTATTCTAATACAGTATATGTCTTTGCTTGACCGCAAGCATCTTGTAATTCTTCATTTGTATCGAAGTATAACTTTCCGTTTTCACCAGAAAGACCTCTTACACCCCACCAAGCTGCCATTTCAGCAATTTGATAAGTACGGTTATTTTGAGCTGTACGAGGAACAACTGGAGTAATATTCTTAGTAGCATCTCCTGTTAAGAATGTTGAATTATATTTAACTGCACGTAATAATGCAACTAAATCGTCAACATTATAGCAAGCACTTTCGCTTGTGAAAATTTCAGATAACTTAGTAAATTTAGCATCTGCAGCACTAGCAGTACCACCTAAAGATTGAGGTAATACAGCAGCATATTCAGCCTTTAAAGCAGCCTTTAAAGCTTGAACTAATGTCTTACCATTCTTAACATCTAAATCATTTTGCTTCTTAACAGCATTGTTATCAGCACTGAAATTAGCATTGAAGTTAGTACGACCACCCTTATAAGAAATAGTTACTTTAGCACTAGCTTTATCAGCTACAGTTGGTTGATATGCAAATGCTTGTTTTGTTGAAGGAGTCTTATCTGTTGATAATTGATTTTCATCAGAATCTAATAACTTTTCAATATAATCAATGTTCATTAAATTCATCTTTTCGATGTCATCTAAACCATCAAAATATGGAGTATAGTAAACTTTACCATCACTAGCTCTCATTGACGAATAAATTGAAGGGTTTTCTTCTGTCCATTTCTTGAAGTTAGGCATTTCATTAATATGATCTGAAATTGCTTCAAGCTTATTGTTAGCAATAGCAGTGTTATAAGTATTTGAATCACCCATAACAAGGTCTAATAAATTACCATTTGCATCCTTGTAACCATCTGAATCATATTGTTTCCACATGTCAGCCATGCTCTTAGAATAATCTTGACCATCTTTAATGTCTAAGTTTAACTTAGAACCAAATGCTTTCCAAGTAGGTAATGTTACATCCTTTGTTAAAACAGTGTTATCTCCATAAGCTAATGTTACAGAGTCTTTCATTTGATATGATACACCTGAAACTTTAGAACCTGATTGGTAGTCAATAGCTACACGAAGAGTTGCACCATTACCATTATATCTAGAAGTAGATGTTGGTTGTGATGTTGGTTGTGATGTTGGTTGTGAACCAGTTGTTGTTGTTGCTGGTTTACTACATGAAGCAATTGTTGCAACACCTGCAACAGCTAGAGTAGAAAGAAGAGCAACTTTTAAATTTTTTTTCATTATTTCTTTTTTCTCCTTTTGTCTTTTTGTTTTTATATTTCTATTCCTTAACTCCACCGACATTTACACCAGCAGCGAAATAACGTTGCATTAATGGGTAAAGGATGATGATAGGGATGATAGAACAAATTACCATTGCGAACATTGCTGAATCTTGAGAATAATTGTGTGAAACTGACCAGTCAATTTCTGAATTCTCCATATCTTGTAGCATAGTACGCATATGAACTTGTAATGGTTGATCTTCTTCGCTAAGTAATATACTAGCCCAGTAGTAACCATTCCAACGTGACAATGCATAGAACATTGTTACTGTTGCTATTGTAGATTTTGACATTGGAATATAAATCTTAGTTAATAATTGGAATTCTGAAGCACCGTCAATTGTAGCAGCTTCTTCAATTTCAGTTGGAACACCTTTGAAGCCATTTCTTAATAAAATGATATTAAATGCGTTGAACCCAAGACCTATAATAAAACCATATTTATTTTTAATACCTAAGTTAACGAAATTTTGGTAAGTAGCGATAATACCTGCTGAGAACCACATTGTGAATGATAATAAGAAATTGAATCCTCTACCAAACATTAAACGTGTTTTAGATAAAGCATAACCACCAGTAATACCAATAATCATTGAAACTGCAGTACCATAGAATGCATAGAAAATAGTATTACAATATGAAAACCAGAATGTCTTTTCTGAAACAACATATGTGAATGCACTATTTGTTGAATCAAATGGTGAAATACCAACTCTAGTTCCACCATTACCATCACTTACTAATGGTAATAACCAAATATTATTTGATGTATATCCAGCTGTATCTGATAAAGCTACAGATAAAACATAAATCATTGGATATAAACAAACTATTGCAAATAATGTTAAGAATACGTATGAGAATATTCTAAATATTACTTCTGTTCTGTCTAAACCTTTCATATAAAAATATCCTCCTATTAGAATAATGATGTATCAGAAACTTTTCTAGAAATTGTATTAGCACCTAATACTAGAGCCATTGCAATAATAGAGTTCATTAAGTCTGCTGCAATACCAAGTGGATAGTTTGTTGTTACTGCACCACCATTTTCACCACTACGCATACGAGTAACGAATGTTGAAATAACGTCTGCTGTTTCGTAGTTAGCTGGTGTATATAATAACATAACCTTTTCATAACCGATATTTAAAGCATGACCGATACGAGTAATTAACATAATACTTAATGTTGGAGCCATACCAGGGATTGTTACATATCTAATTTGTTGTAACTTATTAGCTCCATCCATTCTAGCTGCTTCGTAGCTAGTAGGTGAAATAGCTAATACAGCTGCAAAGTATACGATTGAACCGTAACCTGCACCTTCCCATACACCTGATACTTGATATAATGGTCTAAAGAAACGTACTTCTTCAAGTATTTTCTCTGTTTCACTCATCCATCCTAAATTTATATAAACTTTAGTTAATAGACCTTGAATAGTTGAAGTTGTACCAATAACATTTCTACTCCAAATTGTTAAAACTGTAGTAATAACAACTGTTGACATGAACTTAGGTAAATAAGAACAAACTTGAAGCACAGATCTATAACCATTTGAGTTTATTTCACTAAACATCAAGGCTAACATAATTGGAATTGGGAAACCAAAAATAAGTCCATACATTGAGTTTACGAATGTATTTCTGAATGCACGCCAGAATGTAGCGTCATTAAACAAGTTCTTCATGAAGAAGTATCCTTGCCAATCCATATCTAAAACGTCAACTGATGAATTATATGACTTAAATGCCATCAATAAACCTTTTAGTGGTAAATATTTGAAAAGAAACATAAACACTAATAGTGGTACTAATAATGCATATAGTCTCCAGTCTTTTAAGAAAGTTTTCCAAGTACGTGACCACTTAGTTCTTTCCATTTCATCTAAGACTTGTTCGTTGACTTCTTGTCCGTTAATTATAGTCATGATGATCACAATCCTTTCGTATCTGATTCTTCATCAGATTTTTTTATTTCTGAGTCCATTTTCTCCTCGGACTCTTCTAAATTACGCACGTTATAATATTCATATTCATTCTTTTTTTCATATTCTCTTTCAACAAATGTTTCATATGCATTAGCAAATGAACCTTGACGATACAGAATTGGATTAATTAAATACATAGATATTAATCCAATTGCTAAATAACCAATTGATTGTAAGAATGTATAACCGAGCATTGATGGGCTAATTTGTGTTTTTTTAAATATGATTGCCCCCATAATTGTAAAGGTAACGCTTACTATAAAAGAGATAGCGCTAACAATTGATGTTAATTTAAAAACCTTATTTATCGAACTAAGGTATAAATTTGTGCCATCTTTATATAAATATAATAATATAAGAGGACTACACATTATTAATAAAACACCGATTCCTCTAATTACATAATAACTATTGCTAGCATATTGGCTTGCTAACGATGGATCATTAATTGAGGTTATGGAGTAAGTTAGTGAGTTTGTTAATGCAAACACAGGTATACATACACTGCCCCATGCACCATATCTTGTTATTGCTAAGCAAATTAATGCTAAACTTACAATCCCATATGGATTGTAATATGCAATAGCTCTAGTGCTAAAGTATGTTCCTAAGGCTTCTGTTATAATACCTAAAATAATGAGAGTAGTTAAATCTATGAATCTATATTTTTTAAAACTCATATTTCTATTCCTTTCTTACTTTAGGACGACAACAATGGCCTAAACTCCTAATTCTCCTACATTTTAACACTAGATATTAAGTAAATCAAGTAATTTATGAAAACTTTTTCACAATTGTTGCAAAGGCTTTCATAATGTATCACAAACGCTACTAAAAAACTACAAATTATGTTATAATTAAGGCATAATTTGACTTTTTGAGGTGAAAAAAATGATATGGAATGTCAAGCAAAATGCTTTACTAAATGAAACGATTTCTAAGATGTCAGAAGGAGACACATTAATTCTTCCAGAAGGTGTCTTTTTTGAAAAAATAAAAATAACAAAATCAAATATCACAATTATAGGCAGTGGCAAAAATACAATTATTACAAATAAGGATTATTATAATAAGATTCACTCTGATAATAAAGAATATCTTACTGTTAGAACTTATACAATGCTTGTTAAAGGTAATAATGTAACAATTAAAAATTTAACAATAAGAAATGAATCAGTACCTAATTCAATTTATGGTCAAGCTGTAGCCCTTGAAGTATTGGGAGATAACTTCATATGCCAAAATGTATCATTATTAGGTGCTCAAGATACACTTCTTGCAGGGCCTCTACCATATGATTTAACAATTAGATATAAGGATTTATTACCTAAAGATGAATTAGAGACAACTTTAAGCCATCAATTATATGATAATTGTTACATTGAAGGTGATGTTGATTATATATTTGGATGTGGAATTGCATATTTTTCAAATTGTCATCTTCATTCAATTGGTAAAGGATATATATCTGCACCAAGCCATCCACAAGAATATAAATATGGATTCGTATTTAAAGATTGTTTAATTGATTCAGAAAATACAAAAAACAATTCTGTATATTTTGCAAGACCATGGAGAGATTATGGTACTGCTACTTTTATAAATTGTAAAGTAATAGGTGACTTTATAAATAAAGAAATATTCAACAATTGGAATAAAGATAGAGAAAAGACAACAAGACTTAGCATTTATAATTCACTAGACACAAAATCTATGGTTAAATTTGCTAAAGAATTAACTAAAGATGAAGCTGATAAAATAACTAGAAAAGAAGTTTTAGGATTCTAAAACTTCTTTTTTAATTAAAAATTCACCCCTATAATTTGAAAATCCTTCGGATGGATAACTTATTAAACTTAATCCAGGTTTATAATTACTTGCTTTATAAATCCACATCTCATTTTGATCCCAACAAATAATTTCAGTTATTCCATCATTATCTATATCTAATGCTTCTTGGCATAAATCAGGGTGTCCATCATCAGGAAATCTTACAACTGTATCTAAATTATGATTAAGAAGGCCACCACATTTAGGATTAGCATTAGTTAAAATTAAAAAATTAGTGCCATCATAAGATACACATGATGCTAAATTACCATTACCAAGTAATTCTCTTTCTTTTAATTTGTTTCCTTTTCCATCAAATAAATATATTATTTGGGCAGCACCCCAAAACGAAGTAACTGCTATATCTAATTCATTTTTGTTAGGATTAAAGTTTGCAGCACTTATACGTTGTGCATGTCCTATATAATTATTCTTTAAGATGTTGCCATTTATATCAACAATATTAAATCCTTCATTACCTGATGCTAAATAGAATAAAGGTTCTACTCCTTTTTTATAAGGTAAATATATTATTTCATCTGTATGATCACTATTTATTGGTAAACTCCATTTAATTTTTCCATTTGAATCTAATAAATCATAACCAACATATAATTCATCTTTACCATCTTTATTAAAATCATATACATATGGGAAATGTCCTGTATTATTATGGTTATATCTCCATAATAATTTAAAATCGCTATATCTATATACAAATAAATTCTTGTATCTATCTTTTAATATAAAATCACCTTTATATCCTAAACCTTCAAAATCTGCAACTCTTAATCCATCAGGATTAAGTCTATCAAATGGATAATCTGGTACTAAAATATCCCCTTTAACTAAAGGTGTAGGCATTTTTTTAATAATATTACCTGTTAATAATTCAACAAAATATACATAAAAATCCATTGCATAAATTACTTCAGGAATTCCATCTCCATTTATATCAGCAATTTGAAATGGTAAATCGCATGAAATAACTGTATGTTCAAAATCATTATTAGGTAATCCCTTTTGCCATAACACATTTCCATTAATATCAAAAGCTGTTAAACATGAAAGTCTTGCAAAAGAATCTCTCATAATTCTTTTTTGATGCTGAGCTAAAAGAAATATCATATTGCCTTTATAATTAATAAATCTTAATTGTCTACCTGAACCAAAATTTTTTAAATTTATTTTGTTGATACATTTAAGAGGTGGATACTGTTTTTGGAGATTATTAATTCTTTCTTCTTCCTCTTTTTCAAGTTTATCATTTAACTTAATATTATTTATATCCATAAAAATCTCTAGATTTGAATATCTTGAACTACATTTAGCTACAAATCCTGATTTGGCACTAATAAATTTAATATTTGTTTTTAAAATTAATTTATCAAAAATATAAACTTCAACACAATCAGAAACATAAATATCAATCTTATAAGTTTCTAAATCAGATCTCAAAAACTCTTTTTCTTGATAAACACTAATTTTATCTCCATCTACATTTATTAATTTAACTAAATCTTTTTCAAAGATAAATGCGTCATATTTTCTATTATCTATATAATTAAATGAATAACCTACCATTTTAGTAGTTTCAAAACAGCGTAAATTAAATCTTATGTGATATGGAGCATAGAATGTTTTATTTAATACTAATATAGGCATTACATTTATAAAATGTCCTTTAGTATAATCTCCTCGATTTTGTTCAAGATATTTAATATTGTTTTCTTCAACAATCATCCATGATCCACCTTGGCTCCTCCATTGGTGTAATGGAATAGGATCATAAAAATCACCTTTATATCCTTTTTGTTCAAAATAATGATATTCACCTATTGCAGAATGCTCATGATCATATGGGAATTCATTATTTTCAAATTTAGAAAAATCCTCTTTATAAATTAATTGTTCCATAATCATACCTCTATATTATTAATAGTATAACTTTAAAAAATATTTTTTTGGAAAAAATAACTATTTTATTATTTTTTTACAAAAAAGGTATTGTTTTTAAATCAAAAGTAATGTATTATATAAAAGAACTCGTTCGACATTTACCGACAAGTTATAAGGAGGAACAAATATGGCACAGACAAAAGTTGTTGTCGCAGATGACAATAGAGAGCTTGTACTTATGATTAGTGAATTCTTAAAAATGCATAATTATGAAGTAGTAGGTCAATTCTATTCTGGTACTGAATTACTAGATTTCTTAAAAGATAATGAAGTTGACTTATTATTATTAGACATCTTTATGCCTGAAAGAGATGGAATTAGTGTTCTTGAACAATTCAGTAAGTCTCAATCTTATAAGAGACCTAAGAAAATTATTATGCTATCAGCATTCAATAATGAAGGACTTATTGCAAGAGCATCTGATTTAGGTGCAGACTATTTCATAATTAAACCAATTGACTTGAATAATCTATTAAGCTCGGTAGAAGGTATTATGGCTCAAAAGGATGATAAAGTATTAGGTGAAACTTATAATAAGTTTAAGGCTCAAGATGCTGAAGAATTATCAGCACGTATTACTGATTATCTTCATAATATTGGTGTACCTTCTCACATTAAAGGCTATAAATTTTTAGTATCAGCTGTTGTATTAGTCTATGGTGATTTCAATATGCTAGATTCAATCACTAAGCTTTTATACCCAACAATTGCAGAGCAATACAACACTACAGCATCAAGAGTAGAAAGAGCAATTAGACATGCGATTGAAGTTGCATGGAAAAATCCAAGCAATGAAGACTTTATAAATTCTCATTTAGGACCAATGATTAATTTCGAGAAAAAACCTACAAATTCAGAATTTATCGCAAGTCTAACAGATTTATTAAGATATCATAGATTCGATAAGTAAATAAAAAAAGCAAAGTTTCAAACGAATGAACTTTGCTTTTTTGTTTATGCTTCTAAAAAATTTAATACTTATTTAGTCTCATTATTATCAAGAACAATACCTTTGTTCTTATAATAAGCTTCTTCTCTTCTAGCTAAATCTTCTCTTGATCTTTTATATTTCTTTTGATTTAGTAATGGTATTAAGAAGTATAATGCAACAGCTGCAATTATAAGACCTGCTAATACAGAGAATAATATTATATCTGTTGTTTTAAGAATTTGAAAAATCATATTACTTCCACACTCCTATAAAGTTATTATAAAACATTTATCATAATGTATCAAGTTTTAATTTATACTCATAACAAAGCTTAAGAAATAAAAAAATGCTAATCGTTAAACGACTAGCAAAGAAAAAGAAAAAGAAAAGATTTACAGGAAGTATTCACAATTTAAAAAGTGAATACGTTAACTATTATATACATTTAAAATATTAATGCAAGCATTTTTTTATAATATATTTAAAGAAAACGTTTACACATTTTTCATAAGAAAAAGCCACATCTAAAATGTGACTTTCTTTGACTTTTTAATCTAATTTATGCGGCATAATAGCCATTTTCGTCATATAATCCTTTAAATGCTACTTCTGCTAAATAAACATTACTATTAGATAATTTTTCATTATTTTGAATATTAGGACGGCTAGAATCAAAAGCGATTGTTCCATTGCTAAATACAAAAATTGAAGGAATTATATCAGTTTTTGAAACACCTAATTTTTCTAACATCTTATTTTTATCAGATGTAGATTTAGTTACAGGTTCTGAATCTACCCAATAAAGAGTATCAATTTCATATTGAATTGCTTGTTCATTGTAAATCTTTATTGCAGATCTTGAAGAATCATCATTTGTTTGGCCAAAGAATACATAAATATTCTTATCATCTTTAGTTTGTTTATTAACTTTATTAATTAAGTCATTAACACTAATTTTTTCAACAATATGATCTTTTGATAAATATTCGCTTGAACCATTCTTCCAGTAATTATATACATTAGCTTTTGACATTGCACATGAAGATAATCCAACAATAGTAAATAAAGCGAATAAAACTGCAATTAATTTAAAAATACTTTTTCTCATACAGTCCTCCTTAAGGCTTGACTATTTTTAATTATAACTAAATTTATTTTTATTTACAAGGTATACTAAATTAAAATCATACTAAATTTAAATATATTTGAATATTTCAGATAAATTATCAATTACTTTTTTATTACTAGTTTCTAATCTTTTTCTTGACTGATGACCTTTTGAATATAATAAAACATCAATGCCCATTTCAGATGCAACTTTTGCATCATGTAATGTGTCACCTACCATAATCGCATCTTTAGGATTGATTTCATAATTTTTCATATAATCTAATCCAATTTGAACTTTGCTAGATGCGTAAATATCATCAATACCTAAAACCTCATTAAAATATTTTAATATATCAAAGCTTTGAAGTTGTTCAATAACGTTACTTTTCTTACTTGCAGTAAGTAATACAACATTATATCCATCTTCTCTTAATTTCTTTAATATATCAACAATACCTTCATGTAGCGGACAAGATAGGGATGGTTTTTGATATTTAACAATAAATTCTTTTGATAAATCTTCAAAAGAATATTTTGAAAAATCAAATCCAGCTTCAATATAATAATCTTTAATTGGGAAAGTAAATATATCTCTATATCTTTCCTTACTTATAGAATTTAATCCCTTTTTAACTAACATTTCATTTAAAATATTTAGACATAAATCTAAATCATCAATAATTGTCCCATTAAAATCAAAGAAAACAGTTTTCTTATAAACCCCTTCATTAACTAGCATCTTCTTTTGTGTATCTATTACCATATTTCTAATCTCCTTAGGTTCTAAGACCTTAACAGAATCACCAAAATAATTAATAAAGGATATAATATTATCTAAATTTCTCATATCACATTCTAAAATAATATGACTTGAATCTAATTCTGTTATTTGTTGATTTTCACCAAAAACTCTTTCACTTGCTAAAAATGATTGAGGACTTCTTAACAATAATTTAATATGATATAACTTACCATTTTTACTCATACCCATCTTATCTAAATATTTATTTAAATCAAATGTTATAATTGGTCTAAATTTATCTTTAGTTACTTTATAGTCTACAATTCTATTTAATTTTAAATAATAAGGTTCATATGATAATGTATGTCTTATTGGATCTTCATAAAATCCAATTACATACCATGAATCATTGTAAGAATATAAGGCATAGGGATTAAATAATGATTCTCTTACAACATTTTTTAAAGAACGGTATTTTAAAAATACCTTAAGATTTAAATTTATCGCATTATCTAATGCGTCATATCTATCTTTTAAATCTTTTTTAGGCATAATAAGTGGAAATCTTTCAATATTAATCTTTTCAAAAGAATCAACTTGTCTTGAATTAGATAAAATTTTTCCTATTGCCAAACTAAATTCTTCACCATGTAAGAATTCTTTATTATTAGCTAAATAATTACTAGCTTCTAATAATATTTTCTTCTCAAAATCAGTTAAATTTATGGAATGAAATAAAGAATTCTTATCAAGTGAATATCCACCATATCTTCCTGGTGTATAAGATATATCATAACCTGCATCAATAAGTTCTTTTTTATATTCTATAATATTTCTTTCATTAGTCTCTAAAACTTGAGATAATTCAGCTTTAGATACTTTATTTCTGCCATATAAATAATTTAGCATTTGAATTGATAAACTAGTTTTTGACATAAAATCACCTAATGAAAGTATATCATAAATTAAGGATTTAAAAAAGATAAGCTTCAATCTATAAATCTATTGATTCATCAATCTTAATATTTGAAATTTCAACAAATCTTTTTTCATCCTTTAAAGCTTTATAAAGTGGTAAAAATAAAGCTGACGCAAATATAATTGTTACAACACCTGTAATTAAATTAGATGGTAATTTAGATATAGATTCAACTAAGCCTATATTAAAATTAGAATTAATAATACCTTTAATAATCCATCTTGATACAAATTCTAGGATTGTATTTAACAATACACCTAAAGTTGTAACTGTTGCAACTGATAATGTTACATTATCTAGTTTAAAAGATAAAGCTGATAGAATGATTAAAAATATAGAAATAATAGATAGGAAAATAGGAACTAAAATAGATAATTTTATAGTTTTTCTATTATTAAAAATAACCGCATTAATAATAGCATTTCCATTATCATATGAACTAGCATTAAAATATAGTATTAAACTAATTATAAAGCTAATTAAAAATATAAAAGTTGTAGAATATAAAACTATCTTTAAATTCTTCTTTTTATTAATTAATAATCTAAATAATATTCCAACTACTAATCCAAATATAAATTTAACTATAAGCGTTCTTACAAAAGTATCCCATGTATAACCTGATACAATATCATTTAGCATCATACCAATAGATCCACTTATTCCGCCAATAAATCCACCAAATAATAATGATGCTAATACAAGTACAAAATTACCTAAATGAACCTTAGCTCCTGTAGGAAGTGGTATACTTACAAATGTAAGAGAGTAAGATAGGGCTATAAATATAGCAGTAATAATAGTTTTAAATAAAAGCGTATTCTTTTTAGACATATAAATTCTCCATTTAAATTTTTTAATTTTTCTTCTATAATATTATTAACTAGAGTTGGTTCTTTTTAAATAACCAGTTTTTAAATATTTTGAGGTACCAGATATGAATTTAGAATTTGAAATAAACAAGGATAAAAAGATATACATTCAAATCTATGAAAAAATTAAAAATGATATAATTTCATCTTTACTTAAAAAAGATGATAAATTACCATCAAAAAGAAAATATGCAACTATTTTAAATGTTTCAATTAATTCTGTACAATCTGCATATAACATTTTACTTGAAGAAGGTTATATATATTCAAAATATAAAAAAGGTTATTTTGTAAATAATATATTCTTCAAAGAGAAAAAAGATATAAATATTCAAAAAGAAATAAAAATATTAGAAAAACCTATCTATGACTTAACCACATCAAATATATTAGATTTAGAAATTTCTAAAAATATAATAAATAAAATCGCAAGAAATATATTAACTGATGGTAATTATTTTCAAAGAGTTGATTCATTTGGATATTTAAAGCTTAAAGAAGCTATATCAAAGTTATTATATGATCAAAAAGATATAATCGCACATCCAAATCAAATTATAATTTCAAATAGTTCTAATAATTTAATAAAGATGATAATTGAATTATTAAATATTAAAAAAATAGCTGTTGAAACACCTGGTTATTATAATTCAAAAAGTTTATTCATAGATTGTGATTATATAAATGTTGATAAACAAGGATTTAGCGCTAAGGAATTTGAAAATTCAAGTGCTAAAATTGGACTTATCACATCTTTTTCTGAGTTTCCTCTAGGCATAAAAATGCCTCTTGAAAGAAAATTAGAACTAGTTAACATATTAAATAATAAAAATAAAATAATAATAGAAGATTCATTTGATTCTTCTTTTAGAAATAATGGTTATCAAACAACACCATTATTCAATATGTCAGATAAAGTTATATATCTAGAATCATTTTCAAGAACAATTTATCCAGGACTTTGCATATCATTTATGGTGTTACCAAATTGGTTAATAAATGATTTTTATAATCATTTTAAAGATATATCATCTTCTATTTCTACATTTGATCAACAATTAGCTACAGAATATATAGATAAAGGTTATTATACTAGACATATTAATAAATTACGTACAAGTTTTTTAAATAGGAAAAAATTAATTGAAAAGAATTTAGATAATGATTTATTTGAAATATATTCAGATTTAAATTATTCATCTATTTTAGTTAAAATTAAAAAGGATATTAATATTCAATTGTTTAAAAAAGAATTGGAAAATCAAAAAATTAAAATAAATTTTTTATCTAATTTTTGTAAAACAAATATATATGATGATATTTTAATAATTGGATTTTCAAATATTAATGAGACAAATTTAATAATCGCACTTGAAAAGATTAAAAAAATACTAAGAAAGATTTAAATTTCTTTCTTAGTATTTTTAATAATATAAATAATTAATATGATTGTTGAAAATAATATGAATCCAGAATAATCAATTAAAACATCGTTAAATGTAGCATTTCTGCCTGAGGCATTTAATTCGAATACAAATTCACTAATAAATGCTACAAAGAAACCAACAATATAATGAATCATTATTTTTGTTCTAAATTTAAAATGATTAAATGTTAAATAAAATATAATAGAACTTATACCAATTAATCCATTATATAAGAAATGTCCAAATATTTTTCTAACTACAAGTCTTAAATTATCATTTTTTTCAACATGAAACATATTAGAAATAATATTGACTACTATTTCACTTGAATTACTTGAATTAGTACCATTTTCACCTGATTTAACAAAGAAAATTATTATTAAAGAAATATAAATTATTAAAAATATAATATTAATTATTTTCTTTTTCATTACTAATTTCTTCTTTTACTCTTTCAAACACAAACACTTGGCTATATTTTAATCCACTAACATTAATTTGTGATGGAACATCTACGCACTTAGCTCCAGCAGATATAATATCTAATTCATTATATACACCATTCTTATATCTCTTTGAAGCTTTATAACCATTAGCCTTAGTTAAAACTAATTCAATAACATCACCATTTTCATTATTATATCTAATAGTAATATCTTTAGAATAATGATCAGGAACATTAGCTATAAATTCTACATTTACCTCATATTCCTTCATATAGTCTGGTAATTCATATTCTTTTTCTTTCTTTTTGAATTTAAATAATTTCTTAAAGAATTCTAGAATATAATGTTTACCAACTAAGAAATCACCAATAATTAATATAATTACAAAATAAAGAATTACTTTGAATGTACTTTCAACATATACATATTTGACTAAATCAGCATAGATTGATACAGAATATCCAGCATCAATGAATTCTTGTCTAGATTGTTCAGCTAAAGTATTCTTTTCGTTATTATCAGTTGAAGCATTATACTTATTATTAAATTCTTCAACCATGTCAAAGAATGATGATTCAAATGATAAATTACCAACTTCTTTAGTTTCATATGTTGATGAATCATTATTAATAAAGCTAATTGAATTGATTTCTTCAACTTCATTTTTTTCAAATTCATGTTCAGAAATTGAGAAAATAACTGAATTTGTTAAAGTATATTGAGTATATCTACTAATATAGATATTCTTCTCATTCTCTTTTAATGATTCACCTTCAGCATAACCAATACGATAATCAATAGATTTATCTGAACCATTGATATCCTTACCATTAAATCTTATACCAAATTGGTTAGTTACTAAACCATCTTTATTATTTGTCTTTTCTTTTTTCCAACCATCGCCTAAATTAGTAACAATACCAACATAGTTCTTATCTAATTTAACAACAGTCTTAGAATCTATGGTTTCTGAATAAGTAGCATCTACTTCATATATAACAAACTTAGATCCATCAGCTAAAGTATCTTGTGCAACTACATCTTTATTTTGATAAACAGTTAAAATTTGTGTAATTTTAAATGCATCGCCATTTTTTGAACTATCAACTAAAGCATTATTAATTTTTAAGCTTTGAGCTGATAAGAACCAGAAGAATGTAAGTACTATACCAAAAATTACAGTAAATCCATAATATAAAATTGAAATAATAGGAATCCTTTTCATCTTATACCTCCATATAAAATCTAGTCGTATTATACTTTATTTTTTATAAATTTTAAAGCATTTTGGAAATAATACACAAAATTTTCAAATTTGCGCTTTACAAAAGTTAAAGTTATGTTATAATTATTCTTGCTTAACGTGATATGGCGTCATTGGTGAAGTGGTTAACACGGCGGTTTGTGGCACC
>Ga0247611_10006379_pt1 | contig 15178 bp, 9 predicted proteins | sample 177DNAGHGhighgp2_FD_192422 | JGI IMG/M metagenome (GOLD analysis project Ga0247611, IMG submission 192422) | Sheep rumen microbial communities from Palmerston North, Manawatu-Wanganui, New Zealand - 1770 DNA GHGhigh gp2 | ecosystem: Host-associated > Mammals > Digestive system > Stomach > Rumen ...
AATTAATAACGAACACAACATTTTATTATGGAAGAAAAACTCAAAACAGAATCAATTGACAATTCCAACATCCTGAATCAGGAAGAGGAAACGTCATCGTTCGACTTAAAGACAATCTTTACGTTGGTTGTCCTCAACTGGCAGTGGTTTGTCCTGTCAATGTTGATTTTCTTTTTCTCATCACTCCTCTACCTCAGGTACTTTGCTGATCCCGTTTACCAGATGTCAGTAAAGATCCTGATTAAGGACGAACAATCAAACCGAAGCCGCGGCAACCAGATGCTTGCAAACATGCAGGATTTCGGTTTCATGACCAATTCGGCTGGTATCGACAACGAGATTGAGATTCTCGGTTCGAAGAGACTGGCAAGAGAGGTGGTCAAGGACTTGAAGCTTAACATCTCTTACTCTTCAAAGGGACGCATCAAGGAAACGATGGTATACAAATATCAGCCCATCAACGTTGACCTCGATCCAGAGAGCATGAAGCGACTGGACTTGCTGCCTAAAAACAACACTATCTCACTACGTATCGAAAAAGCAGGCAAGAAATATACAGTCAGTAGCACAAACAAGGAAATGCCATTCGAAGGCACCCTAGACTCTCTCCCAGCAATGCTGAAGACTCCCTATGGAACGCTTATGTTTACTGAGAACACACTTCTTGCTGAGCGTATGGCGCAATTGGGCATAGATGTTTCGAAGAAAGACAGCCTTGCTGAAGATGAAGATGAGGAAGAAGATGACGAAGAAGTACTCTTCGCAAAGATCGAGCCTATCGAAGCAACGGCTGCGAGATTCCTGGCTAAGACATCTATCGAGCCTACTTCAAAGCTCACTACAATAGCAAGAATCACGGTTAAAGACCAGCATCCGCTGCGTGCTTCCGACTATCTGGAGCAGCTCGTCGTCTGTTACAATCGTCAGGCAAATGCTGATAAGAATGAAATTGCTTTCAAGACAGAGACTTTTATTAATGAACGTCTTGAGAAGATTAATACAGAATTGGGATTGACTGAAGGACAGTTGGAGAACTATAAGAAGAAGAACAGTATCGTGCAGTTGCGTCTCGATGCTCCTCAATTCCTTACACAGGTTAACCAGTATACTGACCAGCTCTCACAGGCAAACACACAGATACAGCTTCTCGATTATCTGCGCGAATACGTTCAGTCGCCAGCCAACAAATACCAACTCATTCCATCAAACGTCGGTCTGACCGATGGCGTTTCAGCTTCGCTTATCAGTTCGTACAACAAGACGGTGCTCGATCGCAACTCTATGCTTGAGGCTGCTTCTGAGAACTCACCTCAGGTTCTCACCCTTACCAATACGCTTGACCATCTGCAGGTGAGTATCAACGATGCTCTGCTGCAGGCACGTAAGGCTGCCGACATCAGTCGTCAAGGCATACAGCAGCAATACAACGTCTATCAGTCGAAGGTTGCAGCATCACCAGAGCAGGAGCGTATCCTGACACAGATCGGCCGTCAGCAGGAAGTGAAGTCGGGCCTCTACCTGATGCTGCTGCAGAAGCGTGAGGAGAACTCCATCTCGCTTGCTGCAACAGCCGATAAGGGTAAGCTTATCGACGATCCCCTCTTTGGCGGAAAAGTTAGTCCGAAGAGCTCTATAATCATTCTTGTTGCCATTGTGCTTGGCTTCGGTCTTCCCCTGCTCATCACATTCCTTATTCAGATACTGCGCTTCAAGATTGAAGGTCATGGGGATGTGGCCCGTCTTACCAATCTGCCCATTGTTGCCGATATCGCTATTGCCAATGAGAAAGCGAAGACAACTGCCGGCATCGTGGTTCATGAGAACAAAAACGACCAGACTGACGAGATGTTCCGTTCGCTGCGTACGAACATTCAGTTTATGCTCAAAGAAGAAGAGAAGGTCATCCTCTTCACATCTTCGACATCAGGCGAAGGAAAGACGTTCAACGCAGCCAACCTTGCAGTCAGCTTTGCACTACTGGGCAAGAAGACAATCCTCGTTGGTCTTGACATCCGTAAGCCTGCTCTTGGACGACTCTTTGAGATTGCCGACCGCAAAAATGGTATCACCACGCTGCTCGTCAAGGATCAAGTGAGAATTGATGATTTGATGTCGCAGGTTGTTCCTTCGGGCGTGAATCCCAACCTCGACCTGCTCCTTGCTGGTCCTACACCTCCTAATCCCACGGAGTTGCTCTCTCGCGAATCACTTTCGCAAATCATGTCTATATTGCGCGAGAACTATGACTACATCATTCTCGACACGGCTCCTGTCGGCCTGGTATCCGATACGCTTCAGATTGGACGCTATGCAGATGTGTCTGTATTCGTCTGCCGTGCTGACTACACTCCGAAGTCAAGCTTCGGTCTTGTCAACACGCTGGCAGCCGAAAAGAAGATGTCCAACATGTGCGTGCTTATCAACGGCATCGACATGTCGAAGAAGAAGTACGGTTACTACTATGGCTACGGTGCCTATGGCAAGTATGGACGCTTTGCTTACGGACGCTATGGCCGCTATGGATATGGCAATTATGGTAACTATGGCAGTTATGGCAACTACCAGGAGAGTCACTATAGTAACAAGAACGACGATTCGATTAAGAAATAAACAATGACGATTGGAGTTGATTTCGATGGAACGATAGTAGAAGATCGCTATCCGGAAATTGGTGAGGAGATTCCATTCGCCATCGATACGCTGAAGATGCTCATCCACGACCGCCACAGGATAATCCTGTGGACGGTCCGTGAGGGCGAAAAGCTAGAAGAGGCTGTCAATTGGTGTAGAGAACGGGGAGTGGAATTCTATGCCGTAAACCGCGAATACCCAGAAGAGACAACTGACAACAATCAGCATTTCAGTCGTAAGCTGAAAGCAGATTTGTGGATAGACGATCGTAATCTCGGCGGTCTGCCTGACTGGGGGACAATCTATCGAATGGTGTCGCGAAGAAAGAGTTGGCACGATCTTATGCTTGAAGAGGTGCAGAGCGCAACACTTAAATCGTACGAAGAAATCCACCCGAAGAAGAAGCGCTGGTGGAATCCATTCTGATACTCTATTTGATTTGATAATCATTTAAAGTATTCTCTTGGAATGTTGAGAGTAATCCATTGGAACGTTATGAGTAATCCATTGGAACGCTTTGAGAAAACCAGTGAAACGCTTTGAGTAATCCAATGGAATGATTTTGACATTTGAATAAAATAAAATACACGCAGGACGAGAAAGTTTTGCGTGTTTTTTTTCTAATTAAGAAAAAAGTATTATATTTGCCGAGTCTTTAACAATTTGACTATGGAGAATCTTGTGAAGGTCACCTGCAAAAACAACGGGCAAACCTATGACGTGCCTGCAGGAAGCAATCTGGAAGAACTCTACGCGCTAACTGGACTCACCCTACCCCATGGTCCCATTAACGCGCACGTTAATAATAAGGTGGAGGGAATGCACTACAGGGTCTACAAGCCCAAAGAGGTGGAATTCCTTGACATTACCACACCATCTGGCCAGAGGGCATATACGCGTACAGTATTCTTTGTGCTCTGTAAGGCAGTACACGACCTCTATAATCCTGCGAAAGTGGCGATAGACATTCCAGTTTCAAACGGCTACTATGTCGACCTGAACATAGGCCATCCCGTTACCCTCGAGGATGCAGGCCGCATACGTTCAAGAATGAAGGAGATTATAGATGCTGCCATTCCTGTACATCGCCACGAGACAACGACAAAGGAGGCCATAGAGATGTTTACCATCTTGCACACCCACTCAAAAGTGAAACTGCTGAAGAGCACAGGATCGCTCTATACAACATTCTATGACATCGATAACTACTTCGACTACTTCTACGGCTCTTTGCTGACCAACACCTCTCAACTCTACCTATTCGGACTTGAGAAATATTACGACGGACTGCTGTTGCGTCTGCCTTCGCGTTCGAATCCTGACGAGTTGGACGAAATGGTGATGCAGGACAAGATGTTTGGCATCTTCAAGGAGCATCATTCCTGGCAGTCGTTGTTAGGACTGCGCACCATAGGCGACTTGAACGAAGCCATCCTTGATGGCAAGACCAACCTGATGATTCAGGTGTCGGAAGCTCTGCAAGAAAAGAAGATTTCGAAGATTGCCGAAGAGATTGCACGCAAGAGCGGGCTGCGCATGGTGCTGATAGCAGGACCGTCGTCGAGTGGAAAGACCACTACCTGCAAACGACTGTCCGTACAGTTGCTCACCAATGGCATCAAACCTGTGCCAATCTCGCTGGACGACTACTTCCTGGATCGCGAAAAGACCCCAATAGACCCAGCTACTGGCGACTACGACTTCGAGAGTATCTATGCACTGAACATACCTCTGTTGAACGAACAGCTTTCAGCCCTATTCCGTGGTGATGAGGTTGAACTGCCTCGTTATAATTTCCAGGCTGGTCGCAGCGAGTTGAGTGGCAAGCGTCTGCGGCTTAAAGACGATGAAATGCTGGTTGTAGAAGGAATACACGCGCTTAATCCAGAACTGACGGCACAGATACCTGACGAACTGAAATTCCGTGTCTATGCATCAGCGCTCACAACCCTGCTTCTCGACAACCACAACTATATTCCGACGACAGACAACCGGCTGTTACGCCGCATCATCCGCGACAATAAGTATCGTGGCGTTGATGCACGTGAGACCATACGCCGCTGGCCCTCTGTTCGCAAAGGTGAGAACAAGTGGATTTTCCCATATCAGGAACATGCCGACGCGATGTTCAATACCGCTATGCTATTCGAACTAGCCGTCATCAAGAGTCAGGCCGAACCCCTGCTCGAACAAGTGCCTGAGGACTGTCCTGAATATGCAGAAGCCTACCGCTTGCGCAAGTTCCTGCGTTACATCCGTCCTATCCCTGAAGCACAGATACCACCTACGTCGTTGCTTCGCGAGTTCCTCGGCGGCTCTTCGTTCGAATATTAAAGTTGGAGTTAATCCATTTTCCACTGAGAGACTATAAAAACAAATCCCAAACCTCAATCCTCAAATCTCAAACTAACCAATGTCTATCTGGATTATCTTTAAGCTACTTGGTTCGCTCGCTCTGCTGATGTTCGGTATGAAATCGATGAGTGAAGCCCTGCAAAAGATGGCAGGTCCGCAACTCCGCCACGTGCTCGGCGCGATGACCACCAACCGTATTACTGGCATGCTCACAGGTATGCTCGTAACCGCCTCAGTACAATCGTCGACGGCAACGACAGTGATGACCGTTTCGTTCGTCAACGCCGGCCTACTCACGCTGGCACAGGCCATATCCGTGATTATGGGTGCCAATATCGGTACTACACTCACGGCATGGATCATGTCGGCAGGTATGTCGTTCGACATTACTTCGGCCGTCTATCCCGCCTTCTTCCTCGGCATCATTCTCATTTACCAGAAACGATATCGCTACATAGGCGACTTTCTCTTTGGTCTGTCATTCCTGCTGTTAGGACTTGGCACGTTGCGCATGACAGGTACTGAGATGCATCTAGGCGAGAACGAGGCCCTGCTCAGTTTCTTCTCATCGTTCGACCCGTCATCCTTCGTCACCACCATCGTTTTTCTGTTGCTTGGCGGCATACTGACATTCTGCGTGCAGTCATCGGCAGCTGTTATGGCCATCACGATGATACTATGTTCGAGTGGTGCCCTGCCCATCTATCAAGGTATTGCATTGGTGCTTGGAGAGAATATTGGCACCACCGTAACTTCTAACCTCGCAGCTCTCTCGGCCAATACTCAGGCACGTCGTGCCGCTTTCGCCCATATGTTCTTCAACGTATTTGGCGTCATCTGGATTCTCTTTGTTTTCCGCCCCTTCATCGACATGGTCTGCGGATGGGTAGGCTATGATGTGACGATGACCAAAGAGGCTGTAGGAGCCGCTGCCTTCCTGGCCAATGCAGCCAAGCTGAGTTTCGTGCTGGCTGCCTTCCACACCACGTTCAACGTTTCGAACACCTTTATTCTCATATGGTTCATCCCACAGATAGAAAAATTCGTGTGCTGGGTCATCAAACCGAAGCGAGTAGACGAGGAAGAAGATTTCCGTCTGCATTTCATTACTGCTGGCTTCATGAAGACGCCAGAACTCTCTGTGCTCGAGGCACAAAAAGAAATCTCGTCGTTCTCAGAGCGTATGCAGCGCATGTTTGGTATGGTGAAAGACCTGCTTAACATGTCATCTAGCGCAGCCAGTAAGACCAAGAACAATGAGGCCGAATTCAACAAGCTTTATTCGCGTATCGAGAAGTACGAGAACATAAGCGACAATATGGAACTCGAGATTGCTCAGTATTTAGAGAGTGTCTCCGATGCTCACCTCTCTGACGACACAAAAGCCAAAATTCGTGCCATGTTACGCGAGGTGAGTGAACTGGAAAGCATCGGCGACTCATGTTACAATATGGCTCGAACCATTAACCGTAAGTTCGCTGCCAAGCAGGATCACTTCATCGAGAAGCAGTACGAACACCTGCACCAGATGATGGGCCTGACTGACCAGGCCCTGACGCAGATGAACCAACTGATGGGTGGTCGCAAGGAAAGCTACAACATCAACCGCACGTTCAACATTGAGAACGAGATAAACAACTATCGTAACCAGCTTAAGGCACAGAACATCGTCGACGTGAACAATCACCTCTACACCTACGCTGAAGGTACCATCTACATCGACCTCGTCAACGAGTGTGAGAAGTTGGCCGACTATGTGGTGAACGTCGTAGAAGCCCGTATGGGTACACGTCTGCGCGAGTAATGGAAGCATCGTCACTGTATACAATCTGCGAGCAGCTCTGTGCCGACGGTCCGTCGGAGAAGGGCCGCTCGCAGATGCGTGAAGTGCTGACCCTCTGCTGCAGTTATGGTACACGCGAGGAACGAGGACGCTTTGGCAATCTCTTCTCCCAGATAGACTACCTCGCCAAGCGCCACTGCCTAAGCACTTCCGACCGACTCGCTCTTCAGTTGCTCCGCCTCCACACGAGTGGTAAAGCATTGAGTTCTTATTCCAATAATAGTGTAGTCGTCGATGATACCGCTGACAGTAGAACATCTGATTGGCGCTACGACATCCGTTCGCTCGCCCTCCTCATCTCTGTTGTATTCTCAGAAGGCATCCCAAGCTCGCTCCTTAAACTTCTTCCACATACAAACCGTCCGCAGTCGGCCCCTACTAGTCCTAACCGCCGCTACATCCGCTGCATCGTAGACACCTGGGACGACACCCTCGTACATGCCACCACTGACGGGGGGATTATCACTTTCGACTATGGAACCATCACCGAAGGGCGCGACTTGAGTTATATAGGTAAAATACTGCGTGAGGGTCTGCAGCTCAACCTGCTCGACTGTCGCACTCACGCCTCAGAAACTCTTTTCCCAACCCTCATTGTTGTAGAACCCGACTTCCTTCTCGATGTCTCCTCACTCGCTGTTTGCTTCACAGCCTATGGTCATCACCCATTGCTCTACACCATCAACAGGCTGATGCTACGTTCCGATAGTCAGGCAACACTCCTTGGTAACTTCGCTGGAACTGCCCTCGACACCATAATCAACAAGATGGAAGGCTCAAAAGATGACCCCAATAATCCTTTGTTCAAACATGACCTCCTTGCAACATCACTACGACGATCCTTCCGCGAACAGGCTCTCCGCTTCTGTGCTTGCGAGGACTTTGATAGCGAACGGTTCAAGTGCGACGCCATAGACCAGATCAATAACATCATCGAGGCAATCAGCATCCTACGCAGCGAGGGTAATAAAAACTTTCTTCTTGAACCCTCGTTCATATGCGAAAAGTTGGGGCTACAGGGACGTGTCGACCTTATGACTGCGGACATGCGCCTGCTCGTGGAACAGAAGTCAGGACGCAACATGAAGATTGCCCGACAGAGCCACGACCCACACGGCGTACAACTGGAGAGCCATTACGTACAGCTGCTGCTATACTACGGAATACTGCGCTACAACTTCGGACGCACTGATCAGAGTGTAGACACACGCCTACTCTACTCGCGCTATCCAGCTAAAGATGGACTGGTCATAGTCAACTACTATCGTAGTCTTTTTCGAGAAGCCATCCGATTGCGCAATCAGATTGTTGCCACCGAACTGCTCATCACCCGCGAAGGTTTCGGAAAGATAATACCCTTACTCACGCCCGATATATTATATAAAGGTATCGCGCGCGATGGGTTCTTCTATGAATACGTACTCCCTGAGATAAACACACTTGTCGCTACTATCCACCAATTGTCGCCTCTCGAACGTGCTTACTTCGAACAGATGGCAACTTTCGTCTATCGCGAGCAGGTTTGTCAGAAGTTAGGCAGTCCTTCATTGCGGCTCCATCATTCGGGAGGAGCAGTATCCGACCTTTGGATGATGTCTGCTGAAGAGAAAGAGGCTTCTGGCAACATCTTCATCAATCTTACAATCGCTGAATGCAAACGTTCTGCCGACACAGGCACCTACGATCTTATCACCCTAAGCATTGACAAGACAAGCAAGAATGCACCAAACTTCCGCGCTGGCGATATGGTTTACCTCTATTCTTATAAAGACACACCCGACGTGCGCGAATCCATTCTATATAAAGGTGCGTTGGAAAGTATCCTTCCCCAACAGATAGTGGTACGACTGACCGACGGTCAGCATAACGTTTCTGTCTTCAGCAATAATTGCAATCGCCATTGGGCCTTGGAACATGGAGGGTCAGACCAATCGTCAAGCAGTGCCATTCGCGGACTTTGGACATTCGTCAATGCCGATGAATACCGTCGCCAGTTGTTGTTAGGTCAACGACCACCTGAAGCTGACACCACACGACAACTCTCGCGTAGTTATAATCCTACCTATGACGAGGTGATAAGTCGCGTTATACAGTCGAAAGACTACTTCCTCCTCATTGGTCCACCAGGGACCGGAAAGACTTCAATGGCTCTGCGATTCATTGTAGAAGAAGAATTATATGGCAATGGGTGCAATGTTCCAAATAGCATGGAAGGATATACGAGGAAAGCTGTCCTCCTCACTGCCTATACGAATAGAGCTGTCGACGAAATCTGTGATATGCTAGAAACTGCAGGACACGACTATCTGCGTATTGGCAACATTACATCCTGTCACCCTCGTTTCCGCCATCGCCTTATAGAAGATAATATTGCTGAAGATACTACGCTTGATGATATAAAGAATCTTATTGAGCAAACTTCCATCGTTGTCGCTACTACTTCCATTCTTCAGGTGAGGCCATATATCCTCCAGTTGAAACACTTCTCAAGGTGTGTTGTCGACGAAGCATCTCAGATTCTCGAACCTTCAATCATCGGAATACTTAGTAGTCCCCACATCGATAGTTTTGTTCTTGTTGGTGACCACAAGCAGCTACCTGCTGTCGTAGTACAAAGTGAAGAAGACGCAAGCGTTGGAAACCCATTACTAGTAAACATCGGGCTTACAGATTGTCGACAGTCGCTTTTTGAGCGTTTATACCGTTGGGAACGACAGCGTGGGCGGAAACAGTTCATTGGATTGCTTGACCATCAAGGCCGTATGCACCCCGAAGTAGGCCAATTCGCATGCTCGCACTTCTATCACGATGAAAAACTACAACCAGTTCCCCTGCCTCACCAACTGGAGGAGTCGCTCCCATACAAAGCTGCTAATGAAGACAAACTTGACGAGCTGTTAACACACGAACGGGTTCTTTTCTTTGACACTGATAAATGTATTGAGCCGACTTTTGTAGCTACGATTGTACATCGTATTTATAGCTATTGTATTGATAATTTCGATGTAATGAAGACTATTGGCGTCATAACCCCCTACCGCAGTCAGATTGCACTCATACGAGAAGAACTGTCGCACTATGACATTCCAGAACTTATGGATATCAGCATCGATACCGTAGAACGTTATCAAGGTTCGCAGCGTGATGTTATAATCTATAGTTTCGCCGTAGAACATGCATACCAGCTTGATTTCCTTGCAGCTAATGTTTTCGTTGAGAATGGATATACTATCGACCGAAAACTGAATGTAGCGATGACCCGTGCTCGCCGTCAGCTCATCATGGTTGGCAGGGCTTCCATACTCAAACAAAATAATCTGTTTATGGAAATAATAACAAAATATAATGTTCCCAAATTTTTTCCTTAAAAAAACGATTGAAAAATTTGGCTGAAGTAGATTTATTGCTTACTTTTGCAACCGCAAACGAAATATAGGAGCGTAGCTCAGTTGGTTCAGAGCGCTTCAGTCACATTGAAGAGGTCATCGGTTCGAGCCCGATCGTTCCTACTCAAAAACAGACACCCAACTTCGGAAGAGGCTGGGTGTTTTTAAGTTTAAAGACAAATCCGAGCCTAAATAAGACGACTCAATTCACTCTAAAACAAATTATTACAATTATTACAAATATGAATATCATAGAACGTTTTCTCAGCTACACCCGTTTCGACACGCAGTCAGCGGAAGAAAGTCAGACCGTACCCAGCACCTCGAAGCAACTCATCTTTGCCGAGTATCTTAAGAAAGAGCTTGAAGTTGAAGGACTTTGCGAAGTTGAAATGGACGATAAGGGCTATATCTATGCTACGCTTCCGTCCAATACAGATGAGGAAATACCTACTATTGGTTTTATCAGCCATTATGACACATCGCCCGACTGCTCTGGTGCCGATATTCATCCGCGTATAGTGGAGCATTATGATGGTGGTGATATATGTCTAAACGACCATATGACACTTAGCCCTGTGAAATTTCCCGAACTTCTTTCTCATGTTGGTGAAGATTTGATTGTTACAGATGGCAATACCCTCCTAGGGGCCGACGACAAAGCAGGTATTGCCGAGATTGTTGAGGCTATGTGCTGGTTGCGCGATCATCCAGAAGTCAAGCACGGACGCATTCGCATAGGTTTCAACCCTGACGAGGAAATTGGTATGGGTGCTCACCATTTCGATGTGGAAAAGTTTGGCTGCAAATGGGCCTACACCATGGATGGCGGCGAACTGGGCGAATTGGAGTATGAGAACTTCAACGCTGCAGGAGCTAAAATCACAATTAAAGGTATAAGTGTTCATCCTGGATATGCAAAGGATAAGATGTTGAATGCAAGCATGTTGGCCGTTGAATTTGCATCGATGTTGCCACGCGAAGAGACTCCCGAACACACCGAGGGTTATGAAGGTTTTTTCCATCTCACTGGCATGCAGACCAATACTGAGCAGGCACGTCTGAGTTATATTATCCGTGATCACGACCGAGCTAAGTTCGAGGCTCGTAAAAAAAAGATTGTCAATGTTGTCGAACAGCTGAACATGAAATATGGCGAGGGGACTTTTGTGGCTGAAATCAACGACCAATATTACAACATGAAGGAGCAAATCGATCCAAATCCACATGTTGTAGAACTTGTGCTGTGCGCCATGAAAGAAGTCGGTATCACTCCCGTTGTCCGTCCAATTCGCGGTGGCACTGACGGTGCTCAACTATCTTTCCGAGGACTTCCCTGCCCCAATATTTTCGCAGGAGGTCTGAACTTTCACGGACCCTACGAGTTCCTGCCAATTTCTTCGCTTCAGAAAGCCATGCAGGTTGTTGTCAAGATCTGCGAGTTGAATGCCAGGCCGTAATAATTATTGATGCGATAAACATTTTTCCTTTAAAACGATAACATCGAAATAGCAATGGCAGAGCTTCCAGCAATGATCAGCGACCTTGCACTCATGCTTATGATGGCGGGCGTGGTAACGCTGATATTTAAGAAACTAAAACAACCCCTCGTCCTCGGCTATATAATGGCCGGATTCCTCGTGTCGCCCCACATGCCCTATACGGCATCAGTAGTCGACATGTCGAACATTCATCTGTGGGCAGATATCGGTGTTATGTTCCTTCTTTTTTCGTTGGGTCTTGACTTTTCGTTTAAGAAGATACTAAAGATGGGTACTTCACCCATTATCTCGACCATCAGTATCATTTTTGGCATGTCACTGTTAGGTGTTTGCGTGGGTCATGCCTTCGGCTGGCCTAGAATGGATTGCATTTTCCTCGGCGGTATGCTGGCCATGTCGTCTACTACCATTATATATAAAGCCTTCGATGATCTTGGGCTTCGCGGGCAACAATTCACGGGATTGGTAATGTCAGTGCTAATTCTAGAAGACATCCTTGCCATTGTGATGATGGTTATGCTTAGTGCGATAGCTTCGGGCAACAATCCGGACGGTGGACAGATGGTTGGCTCGATAGTCAAGATAGGGTTCTTCCTTGTGCTTTGGCTTGTTGTAGGTATCTTCGCTATCCCACTTTTCTTGCGTTCTGTACGCAAGCTTATTAATGCCGAGGTGCTACTCATCGTTTCGCTAGGTCTCTGCTGTGCAATGGCAGTATTCTCAACCAAGGTAGGCTTCTCGTCGGCATTTGGAGCCTTCATTATGGGTAGTATCCTAGCAGAGACGGTTGAAGCAGAACGCATTGAGAAGCTTGTTGAACCTGTTAAGAATCTCTTTGGAGCTATATTCTTTGTCTCTGTGGGAATGCTTGTCGATCCTCAGATTCTTATCGACTATGCTCTGCCTATCTTTGTGCTCGTCATGACTATCCTCATCGGACAGAGCATCTATGGTTCGTTCTCATTCATGTTAGGTGGTGAATCGCTCAAGTCAGCAATGCGTTGTGGTTTCTCAATGGCTCAGATAGGCGAGTTTTCATTTATCATAGCATCACTGGGCCTCTCGTTAGGTGTCATAAGCAACTTTCTCTATCCCGTTGTTGTCGCAGTTTCTGTCATCACGACATTCCTTACTCCGTACATGATTCGCTTTGCCACGCCAGCCTATTCGCTCATAGAACATCGCATGCCATCAAGGCTCATCAATATGCTTAACCGCCTGTCAATGAGTCATCCCAATAGCAATGCTACGAGCCAATGGCGGAAACTACTCATACAGATGGGTGTCAATACGGCCGTTTATTCTATTCTTTCAGTAGCAGCAATCATCGCTGTGTTTACTATTGTTCACCCTCTATTTCAGAAATTCTTGCCTGAGCAATTCTCTATCTTGGACCGTCATTTGTCTATTCCCGACACATTGACAGGATTGACAGCCATTCTCTTTATCGCTCCCTTCCTTCGTGCTATGATCATGAAGAAAAATCGCAGCGAAGAGTGGAAGACTTTGTGGAACGAGAGTAACCGCAATCACCTGCCGCTGCTCTTTACGGTACTTGTACGTTTGGTCATTGCACTTGTCTTTATCTTCTACATCTGCCAACGTCTCAGCCATTTCGGTCCTGCCGCTATTATTACCCTAGGCCTGGTTACTGTCGTGATCATTGTATTTTCGCGTCGCATCAAACACAACAGTATTCTCCTAGAACGGCTTTTCATTAATAATCTACGTTCGCGCGATATCGCAGCCCAGGTCAGTGGTACTCGCCGCCCGCTTTACGAGGGCCGATTGCTCGACCGCGATATCCATATAGCCGTTTTTGAGGTTCCAGGCAACTCGCGCTGGATGGGATTGACACTCCGTCAACTTAACTTAGGACAGAAATATGGTGTACACGTCAGTAGCATTCTGCGTAGTGGTACAAGGCTCAACATACCGAGTGGTGACTTCGTTATCTTCCCCTTCGACCGTCTGCAGGTTATCGGCAGCGATGAACAGTTGGCTCGTCTAAGTGCTGCAATCCGCGATGAGGTAATTCCAGAGGATTCGGATATAGAGAAGCGCGAGATGAAATTACGACAACTCATCATTTCAAGCACTTTCCCCTTCATTGGCCAGACTCTCCGCGAAAGCGATATCCGTCGCAAACACGGTATTATGATTGTTGGTCTTGAAGAGGGCGAAGAGAATCTGTCACCCTTTAAACCCGACCGTCGTTTTCAAGAAGGAGACATTGTTTGGGTGGTAGGTGAAGAGAAAAATTTAGATGAACTTAATAACAACTAATTAAAAGTAAGAATATGTACAACAACCTATTATTATTTGGTGGTATCGGCCTCAATGAGATCATTATCATCGCCTTGGTGGTGCTGCTTCTCTTTGGCGGCAAGAAGATTCCTGAACTAATGAACGGCCTTGGAAAAGGCGTTAAAAGCTTCAAGGAGGGAATGAAGGGTGAGACAGACGAGACGAAGGACGCTAAGGAGGAGAAGAATTAACAATACCTAAATGAGTGAGCAGGCCACATTTTGGGAGCATCTCGATGAGTTGCGAGGTGTCATCATCCGTTCACTGGTGGTGACAGCTGTAGCATCCGTAATCTGTTTCTGTCTGAAGGACTGGCTCTTTGACATTGTGCTGGCGCCTCGTTCTAGCGACTTCATCAGCTATCGTCTGTTAGGAATCGAAGACTACTTCGAACTCAGCCTGATGAACATCGGACTCACGGAGCAATTCATGACTCACATGCGCGTGGCCATCTATGCAGGACTGTTGCTGGCATCACCCTATGTGCTCTATCAGCTCTTCGGTTTCATTGCCCCTGCACTCTACAGAAACGAGCGGCAGGCAGCTATATGGATATCCGTTTCGGCATATGTGATGTTCATCGTCGGTACACTGGTTGACTATCTGCTCATCTTCCCTCTCACTGTCCGTTTCCTCGGCACCTATCAAGTGAGCCCCGATGTTGCCAACATGCTGACACTGCAGAGCTACATCGATACGCTTATCAGCATGAGTTTCGTAATGGGGTCCATCTTCGAGCTGCCAGTGGTCTGTACTATCTTAGGCCGGTTAGGGTTGCTTAATCGTATGATGATGACAGCTTATCGTCGACATTCCATTGTGGTTATTCTCGTCGTTGCTGCCATCATTACACCTACCACAGATGCCTTTACGCTGCTTGTCGTCGCACTGCCTGTCTGGCTGCTCTACGAGGTCAGCATACTGCTGGTGCCAAAAACCAAATAATACATCGTAGTACCTTTAAAAACAACAAACACCTATATGCTTAGAACTATAAGAATCACCCTTGCAGCGCTATTCGGCATCGGGCTCTCGCTGCTATTCCTCGACTTCACTGGCACAGCCCACAATTGGCTCGGCTGGATGGCTAAGACGCAGGCTCTCGAAGCAGTGCTGGCGATGAACTTCGGGGTCGTGGCCTTTCTCGTGATGCT
>Ga0247611_10006380_pt1 | contig 15176 bp, 11 predicted proteins | sample 177DNAGHGhighgp2_FD_192422 | JGI IMG/M metagenome (GOLD analysis project Ga0247611, IMG submission 192422) | Sheep rumen microbial communities from Palmerston North, Manawatu-Wanganui, New Zealand - 1770 DNA GHGhigh gp2 | ecosystem: Host-associated > Mammals > Digestive system > Stomach > Rumen...
GCCTGCACGCGCAGTCCCCATCCTCCAGTGTTGATGCCATCGGGGCTGGTTTCCCAGTCGGCCACGGTAATGTGCATGGGAACAAAAAGTTTCTTGTGCAGGTACTCCAGCATCGTCATGCCCGTCACGCGCTGCACGATAGCACTGAGCATGAAAGTACACATCGAGTCATACTGGAAACGGGAGCCAGGCACATCGTCAACCGGCTTGGCAAGCCAGTCCCTAACCCAATCGGTGCTGTTGTTGCGCATCGTCCAGTCGGGCGCTACGCCCGATGCCATCATCAGCAGGTCGCGCACCGTCATCAGTGCCATGTTATCGCTGACGCCAATTGACCGCTTGTCAGGGAAGAAGGTCATCACCCGGTCATCGAGACGCAGCAAGTTCTCCTTGATGGCAATGCCCACGGCCAGGGCGGTAAATGTCTTGCTGGCCGAGTAGAGCGTGTGGGCATCCTGGGCACGGAAGGGCGCGGGATGCAGCTCGGCCACTACCTTGCCGTGACGCACGACCATCACGTGATGAATATCACACTGGGGCAACGCCATCAACGAGTCCATCATGTCAATGACGGCTTGGGTGCTGATGCCCTCCTGAGCTGGCGTGCTGCGGGGCAGGTCTCCCACCTGGGCTACCATCAACAGCGGCAGCAGTGCCAGCAGTATCAACAGTTGTCGTTTCATCATAGCGCTATCATTTTATTCTTTATTCTCCTTATCGCCATCGCTGGGATTTGTCCCATTGTCAGGAAGCAGATAATCACTTGCTTTGTCGCTTGAAATAACAGTCCTGCCCAATTGCTGTTCCAGTTGGTTGCGAGCCGCCTTAGCCACGTTACCGCCATCGCGAGCCACTTGAGCTTGACCTTTAAAACCTTTAGGGTCACGCTGCTTGGACAATTCGGTAGCCGAAGCCTCGGCCAGGGTATTCAAGGCGATTTCGATATTGGTCATGTTATCTCGCAGATTCTCTTTCTTCAATCCCTTGTGATGCTTATATTGCTTAGTGGTCAACCCGCTCCATGCTTGCGTGATAATATCAGTCAGTGTTGCATATTGTTGACCTTCCTCGACGCCTGTGCGGTGCCACTCATCTGTCAATTCCTTGCGCACCTCGATTGACTTCATGCGTTGATTGATCCAGGCTTCACTATACCCAAGCCTTCGATAATCGGCAATCGCCTGGTTAATCGATAACTCGGGATCCTGCAACTGGTCGATTCGCATGCTGGCAACGTGCGCCATCCATTGCTTGAAAGGTTCGGCCTTGGGCGACGGAATTGACTGGACGAGCCTGAAAATCTGCTCAGTATCAGCCACATCGGTCATTCTCATTTTCCCATCAGCAGCCAGCATTTTCAACCGGTTACAATTTGTAACCGTTTCATTTCCCTCTTTCTTAAGGCGGCTTTTCAACACTTTCCAGTAGTTTCTGGCAGTTTGGTAATCCCTGCTGTCAGTAAGAATCGCGACTACATCGACAATGGAAAAATACCATTTTTCTTCGGTATCATCCCACACAGTGCGCACTTTACGCTCCTCAAATAGCTGTATCGCTTGTTTTTTAACCATAATTCTAGTTTTATTGATAGTTGTTGAGTGCTTGCTCGAGCTCGGTGCGGATGAGGGTTTTCAGTTCATTGGGTTCCAGGACCTCGACACTGGCGCCATGAGACATGATTTCCTCCTTGAGGTCATAGGTGACGCGCATCTTGTAGGAGAAAATCGAGTAGTCATCATGAACCACCTCCTGCTGTGAGCTGTGGAGCGGCAATGCACGGAAATACTTGGCCTGAGTGGGCTCGACACGCAGCACGATGCGCTTGGGGTTGTTGCGATTGGTGATAATGCCAAAGCAATCCTTGAAAAACTCCGACGGGTTGATGCTTGCAGGCATCTCAAAGGCTTCCTGCATGAGGTTCACATTGCTCATGCGGTCGAGCGAATAGGTCTTGACCAGACCGTCCTTGACGTTCATACCGATGACATACCACAGCTGCTTGAAGATCTTGACAAAATAGGGTTCGAGCACGATACCGTCAGTCGGCTTGGAGCGTGTGTAGCTCTTGTAAGAGAAACGGATGCGGTGGTTCTGCTTCATGGCATCAATGATCACAGGCAAGTAGCGTCGCGCCGACGGCACATTCTCGAGCATGATGCGTCCACTGATGTCATGGGCATTGCTCAAAGTGCCACTCATCGACAGCGAGTCCACCACCCATGAACGCAACCGCGCGTTGCTCTCGCTCCCCGTGTTGTCAATATAGTACTCAAAGGTGGCTTTGTCGCACTGGATATTGATGTCGAACATATCCTCGATTCCATCGCGATAATGGAAAAAGGTGCGACGCGCCAGCGGTTTCCCCTGGCTGATGTCGCTGCGCAGCCAGGCTTCACACAAGTCCTTGAGCGTGATGCGCCCATAGCGGCTGATGGTATCCACCAGCCAAACGTAACGATTGATCAGGTTGCGGGCCATCTTCTTTTAGTTAGGAGTTAGGAGTTATTATCCTTCTTGATGAGCAGGGCGAGGCCAATCATGGTGAGGGCGGCATTCAACAACAGCAGTTCAAAGCCCAGGGTGTAGTCATACCGGTTCTTTAACCACATCTGAACCAAGAAACTGATGACTGGAGCGGCAATACACACCACGGGCACCAGACGATCACGCACAGGGCTCTTGCACAGCATGCCAAAGGCAAACAGTCCCAGGATGGGACCATAGGTGTAGCTGGCCAGGGTATAAACTGCACTGATGGCATCGCTGTTGCTGATGGCGTAGAAGACGAGGATGACCAGTCCCATTCCTGCCGCCATGGCAATGTGAACCATGCGGCGGGTGCGACCCAGTGCCTTATCGTCCTGACGCTTGTCGGCCTCCAGAATATCAACAGTAAATGATGTGGTGAGCGAGGTCAAGGCCGAGCCAGCAGCCGAATAGGCGGCAGCAATCAGTCCAATGATGAAAACGACGCCCAGCAGCACAGGCATCCCGCTGCTGAAGGCCACCGTGCCAAAGAGTTCGTCGGTCTTCTCGGGCATGGCGATGCCGTTGGCCTTGACATGCAAGGTGAGCAATGTGCCCAACACCAAGAACAAGGCAATGACGACAACCTGCAGGAAAACGCTCACAATCAGATTCTTGGCCGACTCATTGGCATTCTTGCAGGCCAGGCTGCGCTGCATCAGGTCCTGATCCAGACCCGTGGTGGCAATGACCATAAAGACACCTGCGATGAACTGTTTCCAGAAGTAGGTACCCTCCTTGGGGTTATCAAAGAAGAAGATGCGTGACGAGTCGTCACCGGCAACGGCCTTGCACAGGCCAGCCAGGTCATACCCCAACCCCTTGGCGACAAAGTAGATGCTCAGCACCACCGACAGGATGAGGCAGAAGCTCTTCAACGTATCGGTCCAGATGACCGTCTTGACACCGCCCTGCAAGGTGTAAAGGAAGATGAGAGCAATGGTGACTATCACGTTGATGACAAAGGGGATGTGCAACGGCGAGAACACCAGCAACTGCAAGGTCACGCACACCACATAGAAACGCACTGCGGCACCCAGCATCTTACTGATAAAGAAGAACCATGCGCCACTCTTGTGGGTGCTGCCACCAAAGCGCTGCTCCAGGTAGCCGTAAATCGACACCAGGTTGCGCTTGTAGAACAGCGGGATGAGCACATAGGCGATGACAAAGTAGCCCACGATGAAGCCCAGAGCCATCTGCAGGTAGCTGAACCCCTTGGTAACCACCATGCCAGGCACCGAGATAAAGGTGACGCCCGAGATGGGAGCGCCCAGCATAGCGATGGCAACGATGAACCATGGGGCTTGGCGTCCGCCACTCAAGGCAGTGGCGGTGTCGCTCTTGCGCGACGCGGCCCACGAGATGATGAACAAGAGAACAAAATAGCCAACTATCGTGGCAAGTACAATCCAGGGAGTCATTTCTAGATAAGAGATAAGAGATAAAAGATAATACTGGAAACTTGAAACTACTCCTCATAGAGGAGGTAGGGGCGGCGCTGGGCCTTGAAGAGTTCGACGTCGGCTTGCCAGGTGGCCTTGATCTGGTCGGCAGTCTTGCCGTCGGCAATCATCTGACGCACACGGGTGGTGCCCATGAGCAGGTCAAAGAAGTTGCTCTTGAGGTAGAACTGATGACCACCCTTGGTGAGGTTGCGATAGGCGTCGATGACATACTCCAGGTTGATGCCCTGGGCAATGATTTCCTCGGCATCCATGTTGTGCAGATCAACACCGTGGCACAGCACATCCATCTGTGGTGGCGTCTTGGCTCCAGGACGGCTCTTGGGAGTGAACTCAAAGTCGTAGCCCGTCATGTCGGGGTGACCATAGACCTGGAAGGGCCAGTCGGTGCCACGCCCCAGGCTCACCGTCGTTCCCTCGAAGTAACACATCGATGGATAGAGGTAGATCGAGAGCATATTGGGCAGATTGGGACTTGGAGCGATGGGCAGGGTGTAGCGCGTCTGGTGCGTGTAGTTTTGGCATGGGATGACAGTCAAGTCACATTTCTTGCCATCCTTGAGCCAGCCCTCGCCGTTGGCCATCCTAGCCAGTTCGCCCAGCGTCATGCCATGCACGGTGGGGATGGGCAAGCGACCCACACCCGACTTGAGTGTCATGTCCAGGATGGGGCCATCGACATACATGCCGTTGGGATTGGGCCTGTCCAGCACCATGAATTGCTTGTCATAGGTCACCGCGGCATCCATCAGGTTAATCATCGTGACATAGTAGGTATAGAACCTGAGACCCACATCCTGAATATCGGTTACAATGACGTCAATGCCGTCCATCACCTGCTTGCTGGGCATGGGCGTCTTGCCGTCATATAGCGAGGCAATGGGGATGCCCGTTTTCTCGTCAACACTGCTCGACACGTGCTCGCCAGCGTCGGCATTGCCGCGAAAACCATGCTCGGGTGAGAATACCGTCACCACATTCACGCCGTTCTCAATCATCAGGTCCAGGGTGTGCTTGTCGCCCACCATACCCGTCTGATTGCTCAACAAGGCCACACGCTTGCCCTGCAACAGCGGCACATACTCGCTAACGCGTGCGGCACCGGTCACCACCTCGCCAACGTCAACACTCTCACCCACGGCCTGCTGATGGGCCTGGTTGCGAGAGCCGGCAGTCCTGCCAGCCGCACTGTCGCAAGTTTTCAGGACGGTCATGGACGAGAGGGCAAACCATGCCGTCAACAACAGCAAATAAATTCTGGTCATTCTTTCCATTCTTGATGAATTGCTTGTAGTCGTATCTGCCGGGCAAAATTATAAGTTTTATAGCAATAAATCAACAATCGGTCCCAAGATTTTGCCAAATAATGGCACACCAGCCGACGGAGCTTACGCTCCACTTTTGGTCGCAATGACAAAAAATTGTATATTTGCGGGTTGAAAAGGTGATGAAGAAACTGGCCCTGCGCATATTGATGACCTATCTACTGTTGCTGCTCCTGTTCACGGGGGCCGTGGTGGCGACGTGCACCATCCCGCGCAGTGCCATCGAGGCCAACTTGCGACAATCGGTGCAGCAGGTGACTCGTGACGGCCAGATGTTCACCTGGCAAGTGGGTTTCTTCAAGCCTTATATCATTGGCGTGTTTACCGAGTGCCTGATGCTTGATATCGCTTATTGTGCCGATGCGGAGCACCCGCTGCAATCGGCGATTGAGAATAAATTTGTCATCGCCGACTCTTCGCCTGTCGCCGGCATTAAGCAACTCTTGAGCGAACCCTGTAGCCCCCGCTTGCAGCCTTTCATCTACAGCCGCTACTGGCATGGTAGCCAGTGCCTGTTGCGCCCCTTGTTGTGTGTGACGACGATGAGTGGCATTAGGCTCCTTAACGTTGTGTTGCTCACGCTGTTGCTGATTGCTGCTCTGGTAGTGATGACCTTGCGGCTGGGGACGCGTGACGCGCTCATCATCACGTTGAGCCTGGCCGCGGTGATGGTGCCTTCGGTACCGTTGTGCCTCAACTATGTGCCCACGTTTGTCATCGCCCTGCTGGCTACGCTGGTCATCCTGTTGTGGGACCGATCCTCATCGTGCCGCGATAGTGTGGTGATATTGTTTTTCATCACGGGTGGTGTGACGGCCTTCTTTGACCTGCTGACGACGCCCCTGCTGTCAATGGCAGTGCCGTTGATGGTCTGTCTGCTTTACCGCCGCCCTCGCCAGGTGTGGCGCACCATGGCCGTCATGGCACTGGCATGGCTGGCTGGTTATGCCATGCTGTGGGCCTCCAAGTGGATCCTTGCCTGGGCGGTCATCGACTATGATGTCCTGGGCGATGCGATGGGGGCCGTTACACAGCGCACGGTGGGCAAGCACGAGGGGGCCTACATGCTATGGTGCCTCAAGTGGAACACGGCCCTGCTCGTGGCTGCGGCAGCGCTCACGGCGGCTGTGGCACTGCTCTTTGGGCGCTCGTGGGACAGCCTGCGCCGTCACAGCTGGTTGCTGGTCATCGCCGCTATGCCTTTTGTATGGACTTTTGTGCTGCTGGAGCACACGTGGCACCACCTGCATTTCACCTGGCGCACATTTGTCGTGTTTGCCATCGGGCTGCTGCTTTATCTGCGGCATGCTGCCCACTTGAACCATCCGCTGGCATTATTCAAGGGCCACCCCAAGAACCGTCCTCATGCTGGGGACGAAACACCTATTGAACTATGAAAAGGATTGCTGTGATTATCCCTTGTTACAACGAGGCCAGCACCATTGGCCAGGTCGTGAAGGATTTCCAGGAGGCCTTGCCTGGAGCGCAGGTCGTCGTCGGTGACAATAATTCACACGACGACACGGCCCAGGTAGCACGGCAGGCAGGAGCCAGGGTCATTGCCGAGCCACGGCAGGGCAAGGGCAACATGTTGCGCACGCTGTTTAACGCTGTTGATGCCGACTGCTACCTGATGGTGGATGGCGACGCGACCTATCCGGCCGGTAGTGCTCAGGAGATGTGCGACATGGTCCTGGACGATGGCTGCGACATGGTCATCGGTGACCGCCTGTCATCGACCTACTTTGCCGTCAACCGCCGCCCGTTCCACAACGCAGGTAACCGCCTGATGCGTGGCCTCATCAACTGGATGTGCAACAGCAATGTGCAGGACATTTTAACTGGTTACAGGGCGTTGAGCCGTCGCTTTGTCAAGAATTTCCCGCTGCGCTCCCAGGGCTTTGAGGTAGAGACCGAGATGACGGTTCATGCCCTGGAACACAGCTTCAAGGTTGATTCAATCGCGGTGGACTACCGCAACCGTCCCTCGGGCAGCCTGTCCAAGCTCAGCACATTTAGCGACGGCTACCGCGCGGTGGCCACGGCATTGGCCCTGTTTGGCCAGCACCGCCCCCTGCGCCTGTTCAGCTTGATTGCTGTGTTGCTCATTGCCGTGGCTGTAGCCATGGTCACGCCAGTGTTCATCGAGTATTTCCACACGGGGCTCGTGCCGCGCTTCCCAACCCTGATTGTCAGCGGTTTCATCACCTTGCTTGCCTTGATGCTATGGGTGGCTGGCGTGATTCTTGAGGTAATCACGCGCAACCACTGGAAACAATATGAAATCATGCTCATGCATCACGATATGGAGCATGCTATTCCCCATGAACCTTGTTAACAAGACGACACCATGCTGTTTAACTCATTTCAATTCCTGGTTTTCCTGCCCGTAGTGTTCCTGCTCTACTGGTTTGTGTTCCGTGAGCGGCGGTGGCAGAATGCGCTGGTAATCGCAGCCAGTTACATTTTCTATGGCTGGTGGGACTGGCGTTTCCTAGGGTTAATCCTATTGACCTCGCTGTGCAGCTATGCCAGTGGCCTGCTCATTGAGCACTATGAGGGCAACCGCCGCTGCCAGCGTCTTGTGAGCGGTGCCAATATCGTAGTCAACCTGCTGATACTGGGCTACTTCAAGTATTTCAACTTCTTTGTCGATAATCTCAATGTGCTCCTGCTCTCATTGACGGGCTATCAACTGGACTGGGTCACAACCGACATCATCCTGCCTGTGGGTATCAGTTTCTATACCTTCCAGGCGTTGAGTTACACGATAGATGTGTATCGTCGCCAGATTCGCGCCACCCATGACGTGATAGAGTTCTGCGCCTACATCAGTTTCTTCCCGCAGCTGGTTGCCGGCCCCATCGAGCGTGCGACCAACCTGTTGCCTCAATTCCAACGCGAGAGGCAATTTGACTATTCCCGTGCTGTTGATGGCTTGCGGCAGATGCTGTGGGGCTTCCTCAAGAAACTTGTCGTTGCCGACAATTGTGCGACGATTGTCAATACCCTGTGGAACTCCTACGACTCCCTGTCAGGAGCAAGCGTCTTTATACTGGGCGTGATGTTCACCCTGCAGATTTACTGCGACTTCTCGGGTTATAGCGATATTGCCATTGGTTGTGCGCGGCTGTTTGGCTTCAATCTGATGCGCAATTTCAACTTCCCCTATTTCTCACGTGACATTCCCGAGTTCTGGCACCGCTGGCACATCTCGCTCACGACCTGGTTCAGGGATTACATCTACATTCCCCTGGGCGGCAACCGTTGCGGACGCGGGCGCATGATGGCCAATGTGCTGATTGTGTGGGCCGTGAGCGGCCTATGGCATGGAGCCAACTGGACCTTCATCTGCTGGGGATTGTATCATGCGGTGTTGCTCATTATTTATAATGTACTGGGGATCAGTTCCAAGCACAAGGCCATAGTGGCCAGGGGCCGCTTGCTGCCCACCATCGGAGAAGCCTGTCAGATGGTGCTCACCTTTGTGCTGGCGGTTATCGGGTGGATCATCTTCCGCTGCGAGGACATGACCCAGGCCGTGCATTTTATCTCCCACATGTTCACGTCATTGCTCGACGGCCCGCTGGTGATCTATGGCAGGAAAGGACTGCTCATGGGCGTCATTGTCCTGGTGGTCGAGTGGCTGCAGCGAGACAAGCAGCACGCCCTGCAGATTGACCCCGCCCGCGGCTTGCTCAAGTTCTCCGTCATCCGCTACCTCATCTATATCACCATCCTGCTGGCCATGTTCTTCCTGGCGGGACAAGTACAAACGTTCATCTATTTCCAATTCTAGGGCCTAATTGCCTGAGGCTGAAGATTCAAGTCGAATATGAAAAAATTCTTGAAAAAAATCGCTTATACCCTGCTTCCAGTCTGGCTACTTGCTGTGGCAGGGGTCTGTTACTTCACCCTGATCATCTGTCCTCAAGTGAGTGGTGACATCGGACGGCTTGCTTTTATCCCCTTTGGTCTGGAATATGACGAGAGGCTAGAGAAGGATTTCCCCAGGGATCAAGTATTCACGACAGCCCTTGACATTGACGCCCTGCGCAATTCCCGATGCGATGTGATTACCATTGGCGACTCATTCTCGGAACGCGGCAGGGATGGCTATCAGAACTACCTGGCACTGAAGGGGCTGAATGTGGTCAATGCAGGTCGATACCTGTACTACAGTCCTGTGACGTTTGCCTACGAGATGATGAACCTGGGCGTCATTGATTCCACACAGGCATCGGTTCTCATCGTCGAGTGCGTTGAACGAGCATTTGACGAGTTCTTCACGGGGTTTGCCCCCAAGGATGAACTCGTGGCCGCTTCCAAGGGTAAAGACAAGCTGGTGGGCTCTCCCAACGAGTGGTCACTGTTGCGCGTCAGGGACTTCATTGTGTATAACTCAGGCATCATGACACCACCCATCATCAAGAAAGAGCTGAGCGGGGATTTCTTTACCAGCGACCACCCCAGCACACTCTATTTCTATGTTGACGACATCAAGACCATCCACATCAGCACGGCCCACTACCCCATCATCCAGTCCACCTTCAAGGCCTTGCTTGACAAAGCCCGTGAGAAGGGCCTCACCCTTATCCTGCTTGTACCCACCGACAAGTACGACCTGTACCAGCAATATATCGTGGACAACCCCTATCCTGTCAAGGAGGTGAATGACACCATCAAGTCGATACTGAACAATGACCCGCACATCGTCATTGCCAAGGACTTGTTGCAGCCCATGGTTGACCGTGGCGAGAAGGACGTTTACCTGTATAATGACACCCACTGGTCCTACAAGGCGGCCCAAGTGGTTGGTGATGAACTGTATGAGCGCATCCAAGCCTTGCAGGAGTAATCGCTAATCGCCAGCTGCACTACCGAGCCATTCTGTTATCAAGACAGGGACACCTCTTATCAAAAAGAAGTGCCCCTGCCAGTTTGTTATCGGCTATTATCAGTCAACCACTTTACTTGATGACCTTAGTCGTCATGGTTGTTCCGTCGGTGTAAGAGGTCACGACGATGTTCAGTCCATCAAACGGCTTGTCGCTGTGCTGGCCCGAGACATTGACATAGGTCACCCTGGCCACCTGCTTGTCGGCGTTGAGTTGCTCGACCGCGGTGTTCTCGTTGAGGGTTGACGTTGTGCTGCCGGCAAGCATGACAGCACTGCGGTCGGTCACGAGCATGATGTTAGAGAGCTTGACAAGAGCCGAGGCACCGTCAAAATCGTCACTGGCGAGCACGGTCAGACGCAGCAGCTTGCCCTGGTTGCCCTCAAACTGGGTATTGTCACTAGAGATGCTCATGAGCGTATATGCGTTTTCTTCAACAGCATTCTTGCGCAAGTAGCAGCTGTGATGGCGGGCGCGGTCAAGGGTCTGGACATCGACAAGCTCAACTCCCGCGGGCAAGACGATTTCGCACTGCATGGCAATATAGTCGTTCTCATCGTTGTTGAGCATGACATCCATCGTGCGCATTTCACCAGGCTTCAATGCCACAGGCTCCAGCGACAGGGCGTCACCAGTCGATGCAAACCGTTTCTCGATCTCGGCTCTGGTCTTCCCGATTGAAATGCTCGCAGACTTCGTGAGAATTCGGTCGACCAGTGCGGTGACATCGGCAATGCCCACATCGCCATCTTGATCAACATCAGAGGCCAGGGTGTCAACACCATCACTTTGACCATTCAAGAGATAGTCAATCAATGATGTAATATCAGCAATGTTAACGATACCGTCCATGTTCACGTCACCCAGCAAGAAGGAGGGTGCAAAGTAGAAGTACATCCACTGGTCGGCCTCTTGATATTGGGCATCGGCCTCCTGGCTTGGGGTAATCAATGGAATCTGAGACTGGTTCACTCCAGCCCAGACGCCCAGACCCACCTCGGGCACCTCCTGGGCAGCGGTCTTGAGGACGCGCATGCCTGTCATTCCTGCCATGGCCGAGTCGCCGATGAAGTCAAGTGTCAGCGGCAAGAACACCGTGTCCATTTCCAGGCTGTTATTGTAGAAGGCATAGGGCTCAATCACCCTCACGCCACGCTTGATCAACGTGCTGACGTCGAGCAGGCTGTCATCGGCAAAGGCATAGGCTCCAATGCGGGCAAGCGAGAGACTGGGACGAGGGATGATATTGGCTCGAGGACGAATCAAGCCTGTGGGTTCACCCGGCGTAACATTGGTCCTGCCGTCATCACTAGAGAGGTGGCCCACCCCAGGCAGTACCACACTTGTGAGCTGCGGGTTGTGGGCAAGTGCACCCATTCCCAGCGTGTTCAAGCCATCAGTCAGCGCGATGCTCGATAAGCGCGTCTGGGACAAAGCCCAGTCGCCGATGGCGGACAAGCCTATCGACTTGATGTCAAGACTTTCAAGACCGCTGTTGATGAAAGCCTCGTCACCAATGCGGGCCAGCCGACACTGGGGATCGAACTGTACGGTCGTCAATGCTGTGCAGCCATTGAAGGCACCCTCGTTGATGTAACTCACATGGGGACCGATGTTGACTTGGGCAAGAGCGATGTCGCCAAGGAAAGCAAAGCTGCCGATGGTGGAAGCATTGACCGTCACACTGGTCAAAGCCTCACAACGCGAAAACACGCCACGTCCCATGTAGATCACGGTCGATGGCAAGTCAACGCTCGTGAGTCCTGAGCCGGCAAAGGCAAAGTCCTCGATATAGGTCACCGAGGCTGGCATCACCACACTTTGCAACTGGTCACAGCCAGCAAACGCGGCATAACCGATTCCCTCGATGTTTTCAGGCAAGATGACCGATGTCAAGGGTTTACCAAAGAAAGCCGTGCGGGGAATCTCATTACCCAAATAGTTCACATAGGTGCCATAGACCGGGGTACTGTTGCTATAGGGGACCACAGTCACTTGACTCAGGTCCAGCGTTGTGAGATGGTTCAGGTTCTGGGAGATAAATTGGAAATCACGGGCATCCATCGAGCCTGTCAGCACCAGTTGAGTAATCGTGGTGTCGCCGTCTAGGGCTTGTGAGAGCTGTCCCGGCGTGACATCAGCAGTGAGGGCCTGGCAAGCCATCGTGCTGGCAACTGTCAACAGCAGGAATGATAAAAACTTGCGCATCTTGATATTTCTTTAATGATGTTGATACTTAGGTTGTTTTAACTTGCAAATGTACACATTATTTCATGCTTATCAAGAGTTTTAACTATTTTTTTGCTTTCCGCTACCGCTGGTTACGATTCATCGCATCAAGCCAACACCTAGTTGACAAACCGCTAAATCACTGTTTTTAAACACATTCCAATAATTATCTTTTTCTCAACGATTATTGTTGATGTGCTTCATTGGACCCACTTTTCTTGATTATCTCGTCGGGTTGCAGTAACTTTGCAGCGAGATATAGAAAGATTGAATCATGAAGACGATGAAATTGGTTTATATGGCCACTCTGGCTGCACTGTTGTTGACAGGGTGCCGCGGTGGCAGTGAGCACAGGGAGGAAACAGCTCAGGTAGATTCTTTCTACAAGAGTGCCTATAGCGACGGGAAAGCGGTACGGGACCAGGAGGGAAAGCAGTACAAGTCGACTGGCGACGCATCGCTGCTCGACGTGGCCTTGCCCGAGCGCCTTGACAACCAGACGGTGCGCTACAAGTCGATTGTTGTGTATTTCAACAAGTATTACCGTGTGCCCAACTGTGTGGCCTATGAGCTGACCAGCACCATGACCTCGATGGCCGACTCCCGTGATGCCGAGAACCGCGCCAACTACAAGTTTGAGCGCGATCACGACGTGAAGGGGTGCCCCGACTGGTGGGAATACAAGGAGAGCGGCTACACCCGCGGCCACATGGCACCAGCAATGGACATGCGCTGGAACAAGACGGCCATGGAACAGTGCTTCCTGATGACCAACATCTGCCCGCAACTCGACGAGATGAACGATGGCGAGTGGCGTCACGTCGAGGAGGCCGTCCACAAGTGGTCGAGGACGGCAGGACGGCTCATTGTGCTCACTGGCCCCATCTTCTCCAACAACATGAAGCGCATCGGCAAGCACCAGGACATCGCTGTGCCCGATCGCTTCTTCAAGATCATCTACTCGCCCAGCCAGAACAGGGCCATCGCCTTTGTGATGGAGAACAAGCGGATGCCCAACAGCTGGACCAACTATGCCACCACCATCGACAAGGTGGAGGCTCTCACCGGCTATGACTTCCTCGCCTCGCTCGAGGATGCCGTGGAGGACGTCATCGAGAGCAAGCAGAACATCAAGGACTGGCCCGCATATTACCCTCGCCGATGAGCAGCATTGAATTGACAGGTCACACTGGCGACACCATCTGCGCCATCTCAACCCCTCCCGGGAGGGGCGGCATCGCCATTGTACGCATCAGCGGCCCCGAGGCCCTCGACATCGTGCAACGTCGCTGGCAGGGAAAACCACTGGCCAGCATGGAGAGCCACAGTGTCCACCTGGGGCTACTGATCGACACCAGCGGCGAAATTCTAGATCAAGCTGTCCTGACGGTCTATCGGGCACCCAACTCGTTCACAGGAGAGGATGTGGTGGAACTGGCCTGCCACGGCTCGACATGGATTCAGCAACAGGCCGTCCAGACGCTGATTGATGCCGGATGCCGTCATGCCACGGCAGGCGAATTCACGCGTCGCGCCTTTGCCAACGGACGCATGGACCTGTCACAGGCCGAAGCCGTCGCCGACGTCATCGAGGCCCAGTCACGCGCCGCCCACCATGTGGCCATGACCCAGATGCGAGGACGCTACAGCGACCAGCTGCGAGAGTTGCGCAACAAGTTGCTGCGATTTGTATCTCTCATCGAACTCGAACTGGACTTCAGCGAGGAGGACGTGACATTTGCCGACCGAAGCGAGGTGACAGCCCTGGCCCAAGAGATTCACACGCTGATTGGCCGTCTGGCCGACAGTTATCGTGATGGCAATGCCATCAAGGGCGGCATGCCAGTTGCCATCGTGGGACAGACCAATGCCGGCAAGTCAACCCTGCTCAATGCTCTGCTGGGTGATGAGCGAGCCCTGGTGAGCAACATCCACGGCACCACACGCGACACCATCGAGGACACCGTCATCATGGGCGGCACCCTGTTCCGCTTCATCGACACCGCGGGAATCCGTCAGTCGAGCGACACCGTCGAGCAGATGGGCATCGAGCGCTCATGGCAGGCCATCAACAAGGCCCGCATCGTGCTGTGGGTGGTTGACGTCACCAGTGCCGACACCAGCATGGCACACGACATCCTGGCACGCTGCGACGGCAAGGCTCTGATCGCCGTGCTCAACAAGACCGACCTTGATGACGATTTTGCGACAAGAAGAGAACTCAACCACCTCCTGCCACAGGGCACACCAGTCGTAGCCATCAGTGCCAAGTGCGAGAGCGACATCGATGCCCTGCGCAATCTCATCGTCAATACAGCAGCCCTGCCCGACGTGGGCAACGATGCCGTCATCGTCACCAATGCCAGGCACTACCAGGCCCTGACACATGCACGCGACGCTATCGCCCGCGCCATCGACGGCCTCGATGGCGGCCTGAGCAGCGACCTGCTGGACCAGGACATCCGCGAGTGCCTCCACTGGCTAGGCGAAATCACCGGCGAAATCACCACCGACAACATCCTCGCCGAAATCTTCTCCCACTTCTGCATCGGCAAGTAAATAAATATACAAGTAATCTGAATTTTATTATGCTTTTGCATCTGGAATGGTTATTACCATATATGCATTAGACATAAATGAAGAACTATAACAATAAATGGGATTCTTGTCAGAAAGGGCATGGTCAGAATTGCTTGATCTCCTCCATCATTTTGGGGCGGCGACGGTACTCT
>Ga0247611_10006381_pt1 | contig 15174 bp, 7 predicted proteins | sample 177DNAGHGhighgp2_FD_192422 | JGI IMG/M metagenome (GOLD analysis project Ga0247611, IMG submission 192422) | Sheep rumen microbial communities from Palmerston North, Manawatu-Wanganui, New Zealand - 1770 DNA GHGhigh gp2 | ecosystem: Host-associated > Mammals > Digestive system > Stomach > Rumen ...
CAGCGGATTTTAGCGAGGCGGAGAAGACCGTTTCGCAATATAAAGAGAAGAACAAGATCGCCGATATCGAGACGCAAGCCCGTCTGGTCTTAGAGGCCAACAGCGTAGAGCAACAGGCCTTGGCGGAGATCGAGACGCAGTTGAACCTCGTGGATTATATCGATGAGTTTCTACATAACGAGTCGAAACAGGGCAGCCTCATTCCTGCCAATATCGGCATCACCGATGCGGCGTTGGAGTCAAGTCTGTCGGAGTATAACTCGATCGTGCTGCAGCGTATGCGCATCCAACGTACCGCGACGGCGAACAACCCGGTGCTGGAGCAGATGGATCTGCAACTGGCCTCGATGCGTCAGAATATCATCGCTACCATCAGTTCGGTGCGCGAGAGTCTGCGTATCCGCCAGCGTAATCTGATGGCGCAGGATACGAAATTCAACCGTCAGATTCAGAATGCCCCGGAGCAGGAGCGCGAGTATGTGCGTATCGTTCGTGACCAGAAAATCAAGGAGCAACTCTATCTGTTCCTCTACGAGAAACGCGAAGAAAACGCGCTGATGCTGGCGGCAACGACTATTCCGGCGAAGATCCTCGATGCTCCGCAGCGCGATGTACGCAGCCAGACGCCGAAACTGAAGAACTTGCTGCTGATGTGCTTTGTCTTAGGTTTGCTGTTCCCGGCTGTTCTGCTGTATCTCTACACGCTCTTAAACAATAAGATCGAAGACGTGAAAGACTACGAGCACCGTGTGAGAGCGCCAATGCTGGGCGAGATCGTTCAGAACTCCCGTCAGGCGCATATCGCGATCCGTGAGGGCGAGTCGACTGTCTCGGCGGAGCTGTTCCGTCTGATTCGTACGAACCTGCGCTTCATGATCTCGTCGGAGGTGAAGAATCCGGTTATTCTCGTGACTTCGTGCATCGACGGCGAAGGCAAATCGTATATCTCGAGTAATATCGCCTTGTCGCTCGCTATCCTCGGAAAGAAAGTGGCGTTAGTGGGTTTGGATATCCGCAAGCCGATGATTGCGCAGTATTTCGGCCTGTCGCAGAAGGGACACCTGACGGATTACCTGGCAGAACCGACCGTGTCGATCGACGATATCATCGTGCCGAGCGGCGAGCATAAGAACCTCGACTTGCTGCCTTGCGGCACTATTCCGCCGAACCCCGCGGAGTTGCTGCAGACCAAGCGCCTCGAGGAATTGTTTAAGGAGTTGCGTAAACGCTACGACTATATCATCGTGGATACGGCGCCGGTTGCGCTCGTGAGCGACACGTATCTGCTGGATCGCATCGCCGACCTGACGATCTTCGTCAGCCGCTATAAATATACGCCGACGGAGATGATTGATTATATCAACCAGATTGTCGATCAGGAGCGTATGCACCATGTGGCGTGCGTGCTCAACGGCACGAAAGGTAACCGCAAAGGGTATGGGTACGGATACGGCGCTAAAGAGAAATAAGCATGATCGTTTGCGTCGCAGAGAAACCGTCGGTGGGTGAGTATATCGCCCGTGTGCTGGGCGCGAACCAGCGCAAGAACGGCTATTTCGAGGGGAATGGTTATCAAGTAACCTGGACTTTCGGTCACCTCTGCGCACTGTTGGATCCGCAGGAATATTCAGAGCAGTGGAAGGGATGGAACCTGAGTACGCTGCCGATGATTCCTGCGCGGTTTGCTATAAAAGTGTCCGGCGACGAAGGCGTGCATAAGCAGTTCAACGTCATCAAGAGTCTGATCGAGCAAGCCGACGAAGTGATTAACTGCGGTGATGCCGGGCAGGAAGGAGAACTCATCCAGCGCTGGGTGTACCAGCAGGCGGGCTGCAAATGTCCGGTGAAACGTCTGTGGGTCAGTTCGTTGACCGAAGAGGCGATTCGTGAAGGTTTCCAAGCACTGAAGGACCAATCGGAATACCAGCACTTGTACGAGGCAGGTATGATGCGCGCTATAGGCGATTGGCTGCTGGGCATGAACGCCACGCGCGCGTATACCATAAGGTACGCACGCGGAACAGGTAAGGATCGCCAGGTGTTGTCCGTAGGACGCGTGCAGACACCGACGCTCGCGCTTGTAGTGAAGCGCCAAGCAGAGATAGAGAACTTCGTGCCGCGTACCTATTGGGAACTGAAGACGAACTACCGCGATACGTTGTTTAACGCTCAGATTCCCGTCGAGGAAGGCGAATACGCCATCACGTCGGAAGAGCAGGGACAGGCGCTGGTGGACAGCATCAAGGACCTGCCGCTGACTATCACCAGCGTGGAGAAAAAGAAAGGGACTGAGTTCGCGCCGAAACTGTATGACTTGACCTCGCTGCAGGTCGATTGCAACAAGAAATATTCGTTCTCTGCCGAGCAGACGCTGCAACTAATCCAATCGCTCTACGAGAAGCGCGTGACGACCTATCCGCGTGTGGACACCACCTATCTGAGCGACGATATCTATCCGAAAGTCCCGAATACCTTAGCAGGCATCAAAGATTACTATCCGCAAGTGGCGCCGCTTTTAGGTACGAAACTGCCGAAGTCGAAGAAGGTGTTCGATAACAAGAAAGTGACCGATCACCATGCGATCATTCCGACGGGCATGCGTCCCGAAGGCCTGACGGCGGACGAGAAGAAGGTATATGACCTCGTAGCGCTGCATTTCATCGCGGCCTTCTATCCCGAGTGCGAGGTAAGCAACACCACCGTACTGGCGAAAGCCGGGGAGATCGACTTCAAGGTCACTGGCCGCGAGGTCCTCAAGCCCGGCTGGCGTGCTGTCTTTGAAAAAGACACTCAGAATACTCCGAATACTCCGAATGATTCCGACGATGAGTCGTCGGAGGAGACAAAGTCTCTCCCGGCTTTCGTGAAGGGCGAGAGCGGAGCACACGAGCCGTTGCTGAAGGAGAAGACGACTACGCCGCCGAAGTATTACACCGAGGCAACGCTGCTACGGGCGATGGAAACGGCCGGTAAGACCGTTGAGAACGATGAGTTGCGCGAGGCAATGAAGGAGAACGGTATCGGTCGTCCTTCCACGCGTGCAGCCATCATCGAGAAACTCTACCAGCGTAAGTATATCGTCAAGCAAGGCAAGAGCCTGCGGGCGACGGAGACAGGTATCAACCTCATTCACACCATCATCTCTCCGCTGCTGAAATCCGCCGAACTGACGGGTCTGTGGGAGAAAAAACTGCGCGAGATAGAGCGCGGCGAATACCAGGCGCAGGATTTCCTGACGGAACTCAAAGAGATGACGTCTGGCGTCGTTCGCGACGTGAAGACCAACAAAGCAGGTATGCTCTGCCCCGTTTGCCGCCAGGGACTCATCATCCGCGGTAACACCCGCTACGGCTGTTCGCGCTGGCGCGAAGGATGTACCTATGCGGAGCCGTTTTAGATTAAGATTTTTGGGCGAATAATTAAGATTTGCAAAGTCGAGTTAGCAAAAAAGAGCATTTGTGCAATATTTCCGTCAAAAAATACACATTCATGTGTGTTTTTTTTTGTACCTTTGCCGCCGAATTGATACGTGTATACGCGCGATAATAAGGAAAAAACCAATTTTTTCATTTAACACTAATACAAACAATTCTCTATGAAACTACATTTTAGAGTGTTCCGTACCATGATGCTTTCAGCCTTGCTTTTAGTGGGCATGGCTGCTGAGGCACGTGTGGTCAGCGGAACGGTAAAAGACCCGACGGGCGAGACGATTATCTCGGCTTCCGTGGTCGTGAAGGGTACCACTATCGGTACAGTGACGGACTTTGACGGTAACTATACCCTCGATGTGCCGGATGATGCTCAGGTGCTTGTTTTCTCCTACATCGGTATGAAAACCCAGGAGTTGAACATTACCGGCGATGTAATGAACGTAGTGCTCTCCGAGAACAGCGAAGTGCTGGAGGAGGTGGTGGTTACCGGTTATGGTACGACCAAGAAGCGCGACCTCGTTACGGCTGTTAGTTCCGTTAGTGCGGACCAGATTAAGGATGTACCGGTAGTCAATGCGGCTGAGGCGCTGCAAGGTAAGTTAGCCGGCGTCACGGTAACGTCCGCAGAAGGTAGTCCGGATGCAGAAGTGAAAGTGCGCGTTCGTGGCGGTACTTCTTTGACGCAGAGCAACGAGCCGCTCTACATCGTGGATGGTATGCCGGTAAGTTCGATCTCGGATATCCCGCCGACGGACATCGCGTCGATGGACGTATTGAAAGACGCTGCTGCGACGGCTATCTACGGTGCGCAAGGTGCTAACGGCGTTATCATCATCACCACAAAAGAGGCTTCGACGGATAGCGATGACAAGATGGTGATGCACTTCGATTATACGGGTTATGTAGGATGGAAATGGTTGGCAAACCGCATGCCGGTTCTGGACAACCGCGAATTCATGTTGCTCCAATATGAGAACCAGTACCTGAAGGGTCAGGAGAAGGATTTCTACGAGCACTTTATTGAGAATTATCAAGAGGGAATGGAAGACCTAGCAGCCATGCTGGATGGTGCCAATGCATTGGAGCATACTGACTGGTTGGATCGTACGTTCGGCCGTACCGGCTTTGACAGCAACCATAGCTTCACCTTAAGCGGCGGTAACAAAAAGGCGAACTTCAGTCTTAACTACGCTCGCGTAGACAATACGGCTATCATGCAATCATCGGATTATCACCGTAATAATATTTCGTTGAAAGCGAAGTTCAAACCGATCAAGGATTTGACGATTTCGTTCACGACCCGTTATTCGGATACCGAGGTGAACGGCGCCGGTTCGAATACCACCAAAGATGCAGGTTCGACGGCAGAGTCTCGTCTGCGTAACTCCGTCGTTTATACCCCGATGACGCTCTATAAGAAGGACGATGGTTCGCTGGATGACGAGGAGCAGTACGGTAACATGTACGACCCGATCATTACCATCCGCGACAACTACAAGAATAAAAAGGATATGCGTTTCAACATGAACGGCTATATCTCCTATAAGTTCTTGAAGCACTTCACCCTGAAGGCGGAAGTAGGTTATGATTATAAGTCTGTGAATACCGACCGCTTCTATGGCCCGACGACCTATTATGCACGTACCAGCTGCTTGGGTAAGAGCGCAGGTATTGTGACGAAAGAGGTGGCTTCGAAATTCCGTCAGACCAACACCTTCAACTGGGAGCAGCGCTTTGTTGACGCACACAACGTATCGGTATTGGTCGGTGAGGAAATCATCATGAATAAGGGATATAACACGGAGCAAGTCTTCACGGGTTTTGAGCCGACCTTGCCTGCTGTAAAGGTATTCCAGCTGCACGGTAGTGCCGAGCACTCTACGAGTACCAACTACATCAACCCGACGGATAACATGCTGTCGTTCTTCGCTCGCGCGAACTATGACTACAAGTCGCGTTACTACGTATCGTTGACATTCCGCGCCGATGGTTCAACTCGCTTTGCAAAGCAAAACCAGTGGGGATTCTTCCCTTCTGCAGCACTTGCATGGAACCTCGCAGAGGAGAGCTTTGCTGAGAGTGCACGCGATTGGTTATCGCAGATGAAGATCCGTTTCTCGTATGGTACGGCGGGTAATAATAACGTTAACTTAGGTTACTTGCATACAGACTTCCTCGCGGGCGTAGCTGCTACCAGTGGTTCTAAACCTTGGATCGACGGCTTTACGACCATGTTGACAGCCGGCGGTAGCAAGCATATTGCTGCGAACCCAAACTTGAAGTGGGAGACCACGATCACCCGTAACCTCGGTATTGACTATGGTTTCTTCAACCAGCGACTCAGTGGTTCTATCGACCTCTATATGAATACGACCCAAGACCTGATCGTACTCTATAAGTTAGCGCAGGGTTATAACTACCAATATCGTAACATCGGTTCGACCGAGAACAAGGGTATCGAGTTCTCCGTGAACGGCGTTATCTTGGATCATCACACGAAAGATTTGCATTATAACTTAACGGTAAGTGCCAATATCGCAGCGAACAAGAATGTGGTGAAGAGTCTGGGTGCCGGTCTGGATTATATGGAGGCTGCCACGGAAGCGTTGTCCACCAACAATGTTACGTTCAATGAGTTCTATGCTTATCCGGGTCAGCCGGTAGGAAACATCTACGGCTACCGGTCCGACGGATGGTACACCGCTTCTGACTTCCAGTCGTTCGACCGTTCTTCGCATGCTGCGGACGGTACGGTACAAAAAGTGACCTGGACACTGAAAGATGGCGTGACCAAACAACTGAGCGGCCTTGGTTCGCCCGCCCCGGGTTCCATTAAGTTGAAAGATGTATCCGGCCCGGATGGTACTCCGGATGGCAAGATCGATGCGAACGATATCGTCGTATTGGGTAACACGCTGCCGAAGGCTTCCGGTGGTTTCTCGATTAACTTCAATATCGGTGGAGACAACTGGGGTCAGGTTGATTTCGGTGCTAACTTCATCTATTCGATCGGTAACCAGGTGCTCAACCTCAACAAACTCGATTGGACCACGATGACGAACGAAGATACCAAGTCGTCCTATCGTAATATGATCACCCCGATGGCTCACGGTAATCGCTACTCCATGTTCGACAGCTACGGAACATATCTGCCGGATCAACTGTTAGCCGACCCGACTATTGCCGGTGACTTTGACAAGATGACGGCAGAGTTGGATCGTATCAATGCGAATGCTACTGTACGCTCGCCGTTCATGAAGGCGTATGTGGTAACGGATGAGTGCGTAGAGGACGGTTCGTTCCTGCGTCTCAACCAACTCACGATCGGTTACTCGCTGGCAGACAAGTGGATCAATAAGGCATACATCACCAAGTGCCGTATCTATCTGCAAGCCAGCAACCTGTTCTGCATCACTAAGTACTCGGGCTTTGATCCGGAGGTGGATGTGTATAGCAGTAAGAACCCGATGATGCCGGGCGTGGATTACTCAGCATATCCTCGTACACGAGGCTTCAACGTGGGTGTTAACTTGTCGTTCTAAATCGTAAAAAAATCATACAGATATGAAAAAGTATATTAGTTATATCTTGATGGGTGTGGCCGTTATATGCACCGGTTGCGAGCAATTCTTCTCTACGGATTCTCCGTCTTCGATGGACGCAGCGGTGTTCGCTTCACCTGAACAAACCGAACAGACTATAGCGGGTATATATGCAGTCCTCGCAGAGCAAAACGCCTATCGTACCCGTCTGGCCGGCCCGTGGGTAATGCCCGGAACAGACTGCGAGATGTATACCACCAACGCACCGGATTACGCTATCTACACTATGACGCATGTGGGCAACGTGGATATCACCGCAGCCAGCAAGCATCCGTGGAGTTATCTGTCGGTAGCTATTGAGCGTTCGAACGTAGTGATCGATGGTATAGAGCACTTTGGTGACACCACCAATGTTACGATGCGTTATCTCTACGGAGAGGCGCTGACGCTTCGCGCATGGTTGAACTACGAGACTCTGAAACTATGGGGCGATATCCCGTATATGTTCACGCCGATGGATGGTTCGGATGAGTCGATCTTCCCGCATAAGGTGGACCGCAACCTCGTCTTTGATAAGATCCGTGTAGACTTGAAGCATTCTGCGCAGTTGATGCCGAATGCAGCGGAATGTCCTGCTGTATGCTCCAGCATCACCGCTCCGACGGTACAGCGTATGAACCGTGAGTTCGCATTGGCGTTGCTGGCGCGCGTAGACTTGGTGTATGCAGGCAAGGCCATCCGCCCCAATCGTATCGAACAGGGAAGTGGCTACAAAACAAAAGTCTTCAACGTCGGCCCGGAGAAACGTGTCGAATTACTGAACGAGACCATGTGGGCATGCGAGGAAGTCATCAAAGCCGATGGTTACAGCAAGTTGCTTCCTGAGTTTGCTGACGTCTTCAAAGCGATCTCCGGTAGCGTAGTGGAGTATAACAAAACCGAGACCCTTTGGGAGATCCCGTTTGCCGACGGAGTTCGCGGACAATTCATGAACCGCTGCGGCGCGTATGCGAACAGTTCAGCGAAAGGTCACCTGAAGCACTTCTCCAGCAGCGCGAAGTCGAACGCGAAGATCGTGGTTCCCCCTGCTTACCTCTTCTCGTTTGAGCAAGGCGACAAGCGTAAATGGGTGACCGTTAGTCCGGGTGAGTGGAACTTCGACGACAAATCGAAGATCGAAGGTACCAGCGGTAAGGTGCTGTATCAGAAGCCGGAGAAGATTGTGAAGATGTATCTGGGTAAGTTCCGTCACGAATGGATGGCCTTTGATATGACGAGCGATGACGACGGTGTGAACGTACCGGAAATGCGCTTCGCAGACGTGCTGTTGATGTATGCTGAGGCGGCTATCGGTAGTGTATGTGAGGTGACGCCGACCAGAACCGATAACTTAGGCGCACAGTCGCTATTTGATAAGGTTCGCGCACGTGCGGGCTTGACTTCTAAACCGTTGACGATGGAGAACCTGATGCAAGAGCGTGCTTGGGAGTTTGCGGGCGAGTTTATCCGCAAATACGACTTGATGCGCTGGGGTGTCTTCTCCGAGAGACTGTTTGACGCGCAGGATGATATTGAGAATTTCACGCACCTGAACGCAGAGACGGGTGAGATTGACTTCTCGGGTACGCCGTACGACGGCAAGTTGTCGACCTCTATCTATGTGAAGTATGCGGAGGATAACACGGTTTCGCAAGACGGCTCTACGGCTTACCGTATCGATCGTATCTATGGTCTCCAACTCGGTGAGAACGACGTGCCGGAAGGATACGTTAGTTCCGACGACACCGGCGGTTGGGTGAAAATCGATGCGTATAAGACGGAAGGAGTGCCGGCTGCCAATATCGGCGTGAATGGAAACCGCGTCTTCGGCGTAGGAATGACCAAGGATGAGCTGGAAGCTCGTCAGTATTGGCCGATCTTCGATGTGATTACATCGGCGAACCATAATCTGTATAATGATTACGGATATTAGAAAAATAGGAATATGGGTACTCATCATCCTCGGGTTCTTGGCGTGTAACCAAGGATCCGGGGATGATCCGCAACCTCCTGCAGGTAAAGTGCTTGCTTTCCCGGGCGCAGACGGCGGTGGCCGTTATACGACGGGTGGGCGCGGCACGTCTATCTATGCCGTCACGTCTTTGGAAGACGACCCGCTGGATGTAAAGGTAGGTACCTTGCGATATGCTATTCAAGCTAAAGGCAGACGTATCATCGTCTTCAATGTGGCAGGGCGTATCGACTTGGCGACCGAACTGCCGATAGAGAGCGGCAATTTGACCATTATGGGCCAATCGGCGCCGGGTGACGGTATATGTATCTCCGGCTGTCCGGTAGTGGTGCAGGCGGACAACGTCATCATCCGCTTTGTGCGCTTTCGTATGGGCGACCTGCACAAGAAAGAGGGCGATGCGCTCACCATTGATAAGGGACACAAGAACATCATCATAGACCACTGCTCGTGCTCGTGGAGCACCGATGAGTGTGTGTCCATCTATGGGGTGAAGGATGCTACTGTACAATACTGTATTATCTCCGAATCGCTTAATAACTCTGTGCACGCGAAAGGCGCGCATGGATACGGAGGTATATGGGGTGGAGAGAACACCACGTTCCATCATAACCTCTTCGCGCATCATAGCAGCCGTAACCCGCGTTTTGACCATGACTATGTGACGGAGGTGAATGTGGGCCCGACGGACTTCATCAACAATGTGGTCTATAACTGGAAAAGCAATTCGGCTTACGGCGGCGAGTCTCGCAAGTCTTCCGGTAACCAGCGCCAGTATAATTTCGTAGCCAATTATTACAAATCCGGTCCGGCTACCAAGAGCGGAGTCAAAGCTCGCTTGTTGAATCCGACCACCAAATGCAGTTATTGCGGTTCAAGCGTTGTGCCCGGTAAGTTCTATGTGGTGAACAATATCCTATATGGTTCGGACGCTGTGACGCAAGATAACTGGTCTGGTGTCTATCCTGATGAGAGCAGTAAGAAAGGCCAGTGCCGCTCGGACAAACGTTTCGCGCTTGAGTATGCCCTCACGAGCGAGCAGACGGCGCAGCAGGCTTATGATGTAGTGTTGGCGAAAGCCGGATGCTCGTTGGTACGCGATGCGATTGATACGCGTATTGTGACGGAAGTGCAAAATGGCACCTATACCTACGAAGGGTCGAATAAAGATGTGAAACAGTCGGATTTGTCTTTGTGCGGGCTTATTGATACGCCTGACGATGTGGGCGGCTGGCCGGAATATAGCGGAACGCCGAAACAAGACACGGATAAAGATTGCATTCCGGATGAATGGGAGACGGCGCATGGCCTCAATCCCGAAGATCCTACGGATGCCAAAGCGACGACACTCAGTGCGCCGTACCTCAATTTGGAGGTATATCTGAACGATATCGTCGCGCATCTATATTGATAGAAAAATACAAAACGTCAAAAAATCTACATTTTTCAGCAAATAGTAGTTGCTAATATAAAAAAAATGTAGTACTTTTGCAGCGGATTTGTAAAAGATTTTTACAATTAACTCAAATATTAACTTTTAAAACTCAACATTTATGAAGAAAATTTTCCTCTTCGCAGCTGCTGTTGTTACAGCACTGAGTATGCATGCAACCGTTTGGAATGTTTCCGATTGGACTGCAGCAGAGCCTTACACCACGCTGGACAATAATGGTCTGGTTCTGATTCCGGGATCAAAAACATTCAAGGTAACCGCCAATGCAAAATCATGGGAGAATCCTAAAGATGCGAGTGATGCTTTTGCTTTTACCCAACGTCTTCAGACGGGTGGTGCAGGTAAAGCTACCGAGCGTGCAATTCAAATTCCTGTAAACGCTAATGAATTTGTCGAGGTATGGGCTATCACAAGTAATGGAACAACAACAGGAAAGATTTATTTCGGCACAGCATCCGCAGATATTAACGGAGAAGCTTTGAATTATTTCTGCTACCAGAACAAAACAGCCGGCAATCTCGTTATTTATGCTGACTGCAGCACGAACTACTATGCATTCCGTACAGGTGCTACCAATGTAGAGGCTAATGTAACCGATGGCGAACAAGGACAAGGTGGCGGAGAGTCTGCTGCAGGTGTATGGGATTTTGCTGAATGGCCAATCGCTAGTGGCTATACCAATCAGGTAAAGGACAACCTCGGTTTGTATGCTTGCTCTCCATCTGCTGAAACTCAAATCACGAACTTTGGCGTGACAGAAGAAAGTAAGAAAAAATTTGATGATGGTTATCAGGGCGTAAATCGCTTTAAATTAGGTGGTGGTGGTTTCTCATCCGAAGCGGGTTTCTCTGCTACTCCTACCCAACGATTCGTATATTTCGATGTAACGGCAGCTTCTGATATCAAAGTTTGGTATCGTGGCGGTGGCTCTTCTGAGCGTTCGTTGTATATCACGGATGGTACTAATGTCCTTGCAGAATTATCAACAACCAACTCTGATCCTCAGATTTTGAGTGCAAAATCCAATGGAGCAGCCCGTATCTATATTTTTGGTAGTAATGGTCAGAACCTCTATAAGATTGAGGCAACTAATGTAGGTACTACGCAGGAAATCAAGGACGATGAACAAGGTTTCGAAGAGATCTTCGCGTCTCCCAAGGCTACCAAAATGGTTTACCAAGGTCAGGTAGTAATCGTTAAGGAAGGTCGTATGTTCAACCTCCTCGGTTCTGAGATTGCTCTCTAATCTGAGAAGAACTACAACTTAAAACAAAATAGGCTCGCGCGTGCGAGCCTATTTTGTTGCTGATATTTTCCTTTGTTCCACCTGGTTTCCACCTAATCCCCAAGGGTGCTCAATGGATGCTGAAAGGGTGCTCAAAGGCTGCTTAGTCCTAGATCTCTCTAACGTCAGTCTAACGTCTTCCCTTACTCCAGCGGTTTACCGTTCCACTTGATGTCCGAACTATGCTTGATTGTATTCTCTCTCTGCGGACTCATCGAGCAGTTCTGGAACGTGATTTTCTCTGAGTAATCAATAGTCATACCTTCGCGAGTGCCGTACCATGTGACACCGTCGAAAAGGATGTCGTGAACCGGCAGGCCTTTCAAACCGGTCATGTTCACTGCCTTCTTCGAGTTCACACACGTGATATTACGGAAGGTGAAATTGCTCCACTCGGGGAAGAATTTACTCTTATCGTCGGTGTCGGTAGCACCACGACCTCCGGCTGCGCGATCAGCATAACCTGACTCGAAATAGAAATCGGCCTCGCGGATATTCTTCATCACGATATTGATGCAATAGATATCTTCGCACCAACCGCCACGACCGGGAGCCGATTTGAAACGGCAACCGATATCCGTACCATCGAACATACAATCCTTTACGATGATGCGTTGCATACCGCCACTGTACTGTGAACCGATGACGAAGCCGCCATGCGCACGATAGACCGTATCGTTGCAAATCAGGAAATCACGCTGTGGACCGGCGTTTACACCATCCTGGCCCGTACCGCCTTTCATACACAAACCGTCGTCTCCGCAGTTAACATGACATCCGGCAATCAGCGCCACTTGCACATTACTCGGATCAATCGCGTCACCGTTCTGCGCCCACCACGGACAATCAACCGTTACATTCTCTATAATAAGGTTTTGAATACGAGTGGGAACCAGATGCAGTTTAGGCGCATTGCTAATCGTCACACCTTCAATGACCACATTCTTTGAGTCGGTGATGTTCACCAAGGTCGGACGCATTCCCTCCTGTGCCTCCGGTGTGGCGGCTATATTAGGGATGCCTAACTCCGGTTTAAGATTGAATGGGAACCATGTGTGATAACCTTCGTTGCCGTCGGGTTTAAGTGTACCGCCTAACGCAATCGCTTGCTCCCATACTTCAGGCAACTTACCATCACGAACCACTTTCTTCTGCTTAATCGGACGCCAGATAAATCCCTGACCGTCAATCACTCCCTTACCCGTGATACCGATATTCTCGCATTTGGAGGCATGGATGAGAGCCTCGCATTTCTTGCTTCCGTCACGGGGATTGTCTTTCTGTACATACAACTCCTTATTCTCGCTACCCAAGATTGTAGCGCCTTTGCTCAGGTGGAGATCAATATTACTGCGCAGTTTTATCGGACCGGTTTTCCATACACCGCGCGGCACGATGACGTGTCCGCCGCCTTTGGAACTCAGTTCTTTGATTGCTGCCTCAAAGGCTTCCGTACAATCGGTTTTGCCGTCCGGCACAGCACCGAACTGGGCGATGTTCACTGCTGTAGCAGGGAACTTCACTTCCTGCACGTGCTCAATCTCAATCGGCAGATCAACATAGTACTTGTCGTACTTGCTTTGCGCGCTGAGGCTCAGCGCCGCGCCCAGAAAGAGGGCAGAGAGTAGAATCTTTTTCATAAGAATATATTTTTAAAAATCTGATAGCTGACTTCTGAATACTGAATCCTCAATTATCATGCCAATCCGGCGATCTTAAGCGCTGCGTTGATGCCGTCGAGTGCGGAACTGGTGATGCCGCCGGCATAACCTGCTCCTTCGCCGCAAGGGTAAAGCAGGGGAGTGCTCACTGATTGCAGCGTCTCGGGATCACGCGGAATACGCACCGCACTGCTGCTGCGACTCTCCACGCCTACTATCACCGCCTCGTTTGTCATGAAGCCCGGGTACTTTTTGTCAAAGTCCCGAAAACCCTGCTGCAACCGCGGACCGATATGCGTCGGCAACCACTGGTCTAACCGACTCGCCACAAGACCGGGCAAATAACTGCATGCCGGCAGGTCTTTCGATGCTTTACCTTCTACGAAATCCCGCATCCGCTGTGCAGGTGCCTGTGCCTGCGGACCACCATGCTCAAACGCCAAGCGTTCTAATGTCTCCTGATATTTCAGCCCCCGTAGCGGATCATCACCTGGGATATCCTCCGGATTGATCTGCACCACCATGCCGCTGTTTGCGTACGGCGAGTTGCGGTGCGAAGCCGACATGCCGTTCACTACGCAACTACCCGCTTCACTTCCCGCCGGAACAATATGTCCGCCGGGACACATACAGAACGAATACACCCCGCGTCCATTGACTTGCGTCACGAGACTGTAGGAGGCGTTACCGACATAGTCCACATTCGTGGAATGATACATCAGTTTATTGATCAGCGCCTGCGGATGTTCCGCGCGAACGCCCATCGCAAAACCCTTCGTCTCCAGCGCTACGCTTTCGGCAGCCAACATCCGATAGGTGTCGTGCGCCGAATGACCAATGGCGAGGATGATGGGGGTATGGCGTACGGTGTATGGTGTAAGGGAATCTATTTTCGTTTTAAAATGTATCTCCCCGCCTTTCTCAAGAATACATTCCCGCATCCGCTTGATGATGCCCGGCAGTTTGTCGCTACCGATATGCGCGTGCGCTTCATAGAGCACCGTGTCGGGTGCACCGAAATAATGGAACAACTCCATCACCCGCTGCATGTTGCCGCGTTTCTTGGAGCGCGAGAAGAGTTTTCCGTCCGAGAACGTTCCCGCCCCGCCTTCGCCGAAACAATAGTTTGATTCGGGATTCAGGCCTTCATTTCGGTTCAAGAGCGCGATATCACGTTTCCGCTCGCTCACCTCCTTGCCGCGTTCGTAGATAATCGGTTTAATCCCGTGCTCCAGCAGCGTCAGCGCCGCAAAGAGTCCTGCCGGACCTGCACCGATGATGATCACCGAGCGCTTAGCTTTATGCACATCCAGAAAGACCGGCGGTGCATACAGCGGTATTGGTGCATCTTTGGCGATGGGCTGTCCTTGCTCGTCCGTCAAAATAGTAAGATGCACGCGCAACTCTCGCTGCCGTGCATCTACTGAACGTTTCACCACCCGCCATTGCTGCTCCGCTTCGTGCGCCTCACGCGGGGAAAATATGTATTGGCTTTCCGCCATTAGCCCTTCGCCAATTTGGCCAATACGACTTCCAGACCCAGTTCTTTTACCTTCTCGGTCACCTTAGCTTCCAGCTCGTCGCAGAGGTCGGGGTTGTCAGCCAGTACAGCCTTCACATTATCGCGTCCTTGGCCGAGTTTGGTATCGCCGTAACTGAAGAACGAACCGCTCTTCTTGATGATCTCGGTAGCTACTGCAAAATCCAGAATCTCGCCTACGCGGGAGATACCTTCGTTGAACATCAGGTCGAACTCTGCCTTCTTGAACGGAGGCGCCACTTTGTTCT
>Ga0247611_10006382_pt1 | contig 15173 bp, 7 predicted proteins | sample 177DNAGHGhighgp2_FD_192422 | JGI IMG/M metagenome (GOLD analysis project Ga0247611, IMG submission 192422) | Sheep rumen microbial communities from Palmerston North, Manawatu-Wanganui, New Zealand - 1770 DNA GHGhigh gp2 | ecosystem: Host-associated > Mammals > Digestive system > Stomach > Rumen ...
AATGACCATCTGGGCAATGCGCTCGCCATCATTGATGACGAAGTCTTCCTGCGACAGGTTAATCAGCACCACACCAATCTCACCACGATAGTCGGCATCAATGGTTCCTGGTGTGTTAAGCACCGTTAGCCCATGTTTCAATGCCAGTCCGCTACGAGGGCGCACCTGTGCCTCATAGCCTTCAGGCAGTGCGATATGCAGGCCAGTAGGAATGAGCCTGCGCTCCATAGGATGCAGCGTGATGGGTGCATCCAGATTAGCCCTCAAGTCCATCCCTGCACTCTGGGGCGTAGCATAAGCAGGCAACTGTTGATGCCCGCGATTAACCACTTTAATCTTAATCATTTCGAAACGTTTCGTACTTTATCATGTGCAAAGGTAGGCATTTCTCCCCAAACTACCATCATTTTCGCTCGAATTTTAACTTTTTAATATGATTATGTATAATACGCCCGAGGCTTTCTGCAAGTCCCGGGCGTATTCCTAATACCATCTTTGGCTGATTGAACTTATACTAACTATTAATACTGGCTGACCTTGACGTCGCTAACGGTGACCGAACCCCCATAGTTGTTGATGCTCCAACAATTCTTTTGGATACCGTAGATGCGCTGGGTGTAGCATACGGTATCGTTGATATACATCACTAGCACGGAGTTGTCGGTATAGATGTCGATGTGGTAGACATTGTCAGCAGGACGATAGAATCCGTAACCATCGGCTGCCTCTACGAATCCGATACCCTCTGATCCCTCCTGTTCGAAGTTCACTTTGCGGTCGTTCTCATTCTCTGGGTTCACCACCATAGTGTAGTATTTCTTCGAGTCAGTGCCTCTTACCATAGATATGCCGAACTTATCCCAGTTGTTAGAGGTCGTGACGGTGAACGAGATGTGATTGTGGGCACCCAGACGATTGTAGAGCACATAGGCGTCGTCGCCACTGAGCACACCATTGTTATAGCCATTGGATGTCATCACCTTCACTTCCTGCTGCTGATTGTATTTGGCGGCCATAGCAGGCACAGCACCCATCGTCAGCGTACCGTCGCTATGCTGGATGATTTTATGACAAACCAATGCACCACTCCAGTTAGGCTCATTGCCATCGCCAGCACCTTGGTTGAGGTTCTTCTCGTGAATGTTTGATCCAGAGCGGAACGGACTCCAACCCCAGATGTAGCGGTCGGTACCGTTAGAAGCTGTCTTGGCTGCATAGAAGGCACGCGTATCAAGTGTTCCCTCGCGCCACAGAGGACCATCGGCAGGCCACTTAGGACCATTATTGAAACAGTCTTTCAGTCCTTCGTAGCTAGTAGCCATCATGTACTTCACCTTACGGCTCCACGAAGCACGATTGCTCTGACTGTATACCATATACCAATAGTCACCCATCTTGAAGATGTCAGGACACTCCAGCATACGGTCCCAGATCATTTTAATACGGCCAACATGTTCCCAGTTCTTCAGATCGCTCGACTTGAACTCCGCGAAGACAGGGTCGCCACCCGTCTCGGGATAAGTGGAAATCACCATGTGGTAGAGGTTATCGTCAGCGACGAAGATCTGCGGGTCGCGGAAGTCGTTGCCAGAATAGCCATAGTCAGGACCATTGAGTGCCCAAAGAACATCCTTGGTCCAGGTCTTGAAGTCGGTAGAGGTAGCACGCATCACCACCTCACGATTCTTGCAATTGCCGTTGTGGCCCGTATAATAGATATAGTAGGTACCATCCTTCTCATAGGCACAGCCCGTGCCCAAGGCAGCATCCTGCTCGTAATCGTTGGCTCCTACAGGCAACAACTCGCCCATTGACTCATAGTTAGCACCATCCCTGGTAGACACGGCCCAGATGGGGTGGAAGCGGTGTGACGGATTGTTGATGTACTCCTGCAGATAGAGCACCTTGAACTCCTGAGTCTTCTGATCGTAGAACGGCATGGGGTCTCCCACACGTCCGATAGCAGGGGTGTAATAAGTGCCAAAGCCCTGTTCATCGTCAGAAATAAACTGCCCAGTGGTGCCTGCCCAGTCACGTGCGGGGTCGCCAGTCACCTCATCGCTGGAGCAGGAGGTGGTTGCTGCGCAGATAGCGCAGCATACCAGACCTGTTAACAGCATATTGAATTTATTTTTCATAATCGTTCCTGTTTAAAGTTATTTTGTTAGGTAATCGAACGCGTTGAGCATGATGGTGCCCATGTTGTCGTGATAGTTGCTGGTGTAAGGTGTGGGCGAATTCCAGTCGAAGAGACCAGTGCCGAAGCAGATCACGCCACCCTTTCCGAAGTTGCCGTCATGAGCCTTCAGTTCCCAAACAGAAACCTTACCATCGCCACCCTTGCCGAGTGCATGGCCACCTGTGGTAGCATCCCAGGCTTCCTTGCCTTTATAACGTGCATCCCAGTCACCAAACTGCAAGGTTGTGTTGCAGATAGTATAGCCATTATCGAGCGTGTAGACAGCATCCTCAGGAGCACCTGGATAGGTCTTCAGGCCCTTCCACAATGCGTGGTTAACATCGAATGCGAAGAAGTGCCAGGGATCGTCGCCCATAAGGTCGGCACCTTCGCCTCCACCGCCACCCCAACAGTTGTCGGGAGCGCACTCTTCAGGCATAGCGCCCAGGGCATTGGCATAGTTGACGGCAGAGCGTCCCAATACGAAGCCTACACCACGCTGCCAGAGTTCCTTCATCTTAGCCTGAGCTAACATGGCCTCGGGCTCCTTGGTCTTAAACTCGTTGTAGCTGCCAGAGGTAGCACTGTTCATGTGGATGAATACAAACTTCACATCGTCGAGTGCTACATTGCCATTGGCGATATCGCCCCAGGAAGCGTATGCCGATCCCTCGATGTTACCCGTCAGCCACTTAGCAGCAGCTTTCTCCTCGACATTGAGCATCTCGGCATTCTCTGCCTTGCCTACGAAGAGGGCCTTAGGACGGTCGATGAGCGTCACATAGACCGTATAGGTATTTGTGGCCGTATTGTCGGTCAGTGTAATCTGGAAAGGCTCCGTGAAGTCACCCTTCGTACCGCTGGCGGGAGTGCATATAGCATCCTCGCTGCATTCCACAAAGAAAGTAGCGTTGCTCAGATCGATACCGCTATTCGATGTCACAGACACGGTGATTGTCTTATCAGCCTGGTTGATAGCTCCCTTCACGCCTTCGAGCAGGAAGAGGGTCATCAGGGCCTCGTCATTGCGTACGCTAATCTGATAGTCCATCACCAGACTGCCATTGCTGACATGCAGGTTCTTGGCAGACTCCAGGTTGATATGATCGCCCACCTTGAGATTGGTGGTAGCACCATCAGCCACCTTCAGACTAGTAATCTGCATATCTGCCTTCTGGTTGAAGGTCTCAGGAACCTTAACCTTGATGAGTCGACTCTCCGTATTGATTGTAGCAGCGTATTGGCCGTTGAGCACCAGCTCTTCGACAAGACAGGAGCCGCTGACATTCATACCACTCGTATGGTCTTCGTTACAAGCACTGAGCACTGCGGTCAGCCCACAGAACAGCAAGCCTGCGATGAATAGATTTTTTATCTTGGTCATCATAATTTCTTAACTCTTAACTTTTATCTCTAAACTATTAATTCTTACCACTGTCCGATGTTCTGCTCATAGTTTCCATTAGAAGCAGCTACCTGCTCGTAGGGAATAGGCAGATACTCGTTCTTTTCGGCAGTGAACTGAGAACCAGCGAGGAAGTTCATCTTCTGACTTTCATCGGTATAGAACTTGTTGATCACCGTAGCAGCGTCACCCCAACGAACGAGGTCGAAGAAGCGCTCAGACTCCATAGCGAGCTCCAAGCGGCGCTCCATCTTGATAATCTTCATGGCGTCGTCCTTGCTATACGAGCCATTGTACTTGCCAACAGCGTAGTGTACGCCATACTTGGTGGGATAGCCAGCAACAACACTGTTGATCGCCATCTTGGCAGCACGGTCGCGCACCTGATTGACCAGCTGGATAGCCTCAGAGGTATTACCCAGCTGAGCCTGAGCCTCAGCACGCATCAGCAGCACGTCAGCATAACGGAACACGATACGATTCATAGAAGAAGCCCACTGGTTGTCGCAGTTGAAGAGATAGATGTCAGACTGCGAGGGGTCTACGTTCTGCTTCAGCGATACGAAGTAGCCATAAGTGCCACCACTGCGGCTCCATACGTTGGTCTCGTCCATCATGAAGCTGGTGTTATACATATAAGGTGTGCCAGGCATACCCACGGTGATGAACAGACGGGGGTCGACGGTCTCATTGGAGCCAACAGCATAGTCGACATCGTTGAAGTTATCAAGGAGAGGCAAGCCATTGGAGTTGGTGCGATAAGCATTTACTAGATTGTGAGAGGGCTTGTAGAAGTCGTTACCAGAGTCGTGAACCTTAGGGATACAAGGCACGATCAGACGGTTGGAGAAATTCAGGTTACCCCATGTAGTACCATCGTTCTTCGAGTACTGGATACTCCAGATGGCCTCCTTACCGTTCTCGTACTGTTCCTCAGGACGGAAGTTATTGTGCATATCGACCTCCAGGCCATAGCCTGCCGATGTGTACAGGGCTAGATTGGTGTACTCTACCACTTTCTGCAAGTCGTCAGCATTAATACTGGTCACCTTATGGCTCTTGGCATCGTCCTGATGATAAGCCTTATAGAGGTAGACCTTAGCCAGGAAAGCGGCAGCGGCAGCCTTGGTGGGGCGTCCCTTATCAGTCTGAGTAGCAGGCAATACGGCATAGGCCTCTTCCAGGTCATTGATAATCTGCTGCCATCCCTCGTCGTTGGTATACTCTGTATTCGTGATGTTATTATAGTCTTCCTCTGTCATATTGGGTTTGTTGACGAAAGGAATCTTCTTGAACAGACGCTTCAGCTGGAAATGTCCGTAGGCACGCAGGAACTTCATCTCAGCAGTACGCTGTTGGATGGTCGCATTGCCCTGGTCAGCAGCAGCCAACACATCAAGTGACAGACTGACACGCGACAGGTAGTTGTATAACTTGCCCCAGATAGAGCCAAAGTTCCAGTCGGTGGTCAGGATACCCGTACCTTTCTCCAGACGGTGGAAAGGCTCACCATCCGAGAACTCTGCACCTCCTACGTAAGCATCGTCAGAACGCGTATCGTAGTTCCAGAGCGAGAACGAGGCATTCATATCCTCAATGGCCACCAGACCAGCATAGGCAGAGATGAGCACATTGTCAATATATTTAGGTTCTTTCACCTCATCTTGCGTCAGTGTGGCCTGAGGCACTTGCTCTTCCAAAAAGTGGCTGCAGGAAGCAAATAAAGGTAAAAGGGCAGAAAGGAAAAATATTTTTGTCTTCATAATCTTCAATTAACAATTAAAATCCTACATTCAGTCCGAAAGTTAAGTTAAGAGGAATAGGATAGTTGAATCCAGGATTCTCAGGATCTGCACCAGAGAACTTACCACTCTTGATGGTTATCAGGTTCTGAGCAGAGAGGTAGAGGCGCAGACGGTCTAGGTGAATCTTTTCCGTGAACGACTTCGGCAGATTATAACCCAGCTGAACAGTACGCAGCTTGGCATAGGAGCCGTTCTCGATATAATAAGAAGAAACGCGACCTTCGTTGTTGTTGTCAGCAGTGGTCAGTGCAGGAATATTGCTACCAGGATTGGCAGGACTCCAGGCGTCAAGTGTGCGGACACCCTTATTCAGGTAAGGCACGTTGATATTGGAGTTGGCCCAGAAGTCGGTCTGTGACTTAAAACCACGACAGTCGACATCAACACCCTGAACACCCTGCCAGAACATCGTAAAGTCGAAGTCCTTATACTGCAGGTAGACATTCAGTCCCCAGGTGAAGTCGGGTGTCGGATCGTAAATCCAGTCTTGGTCGGCCTCTGTGATCATACCATCGCCATTGAGGTCCTTCCAACGGATACGTCCCAGTCCGGCACCTTGTTGCGTGGCATGATTGTCGATTTCTTCCTGGCTCTTGAAGATACCATCGGCGATATAGCCCACCTGTGAATACATAGGGTGACCAATAACGCTCTTCACACCATTACCACCGAATCGGCCATTGGCAGCCACCGTCTCAGGCAGCTTGGTGATCTCGTTGGTATAGCGGCTGATGTTACCATTGATATCCCATGAGAAGCCGTTGGCCAGCTTATGGCGATAGCCCAATGAGAACTCCCAACCGACGTTCTTTACCTCACCAGCATTGATCCACTGCGAAGCACCCTCACCCATCGAGGCAATACCATCCATGAAGAGCAGAATGTCAGTGGTCTTCTTATGGAACCAGTCGAAGCTACCATAAATCTCGTTTCTGAGCAGAGCAAAGTCAACACCAATGTTATGCTGGCTGGTGGTTTCCCACTTGATGTCATCGTTGCCACGCTGGTCGCGAACATAACCATTCGGCAGGATGTAGCCACCGTTGGTTCCTGCGATATCGTAGGTAGAACCTGCTGCACCACTCTCCCAAAGTCCTGTAGATACAACGGCACGATAGAGCGTATAGCGAGCAGTATTGGATATCTCCTGATTACCCGTCTGACCCCATGAGTAGCGCAACTTCAGGTCGTCGAGCCACGAGCTGGTCTTTTTCATGAAGCCCTCCTGAGTGATACGCCAACCAACGCTGACTGAGGGGAACGTACCATATTGGTTGTTGGTACCGAAACGGCTCGAACCGTCACGACGGATGGTGAACGAAGCCATATACTTATCGGCGTAGGTATAGTTAGCCTTACCGAAGAAAGACACCAGTGAGAAGCCATCGCCAGAGCCTTCTGCCAACTGCTTGCCTGTACCTGCTGAAGGCCACATATAGTCGGTGTTGAGAATGCTCAGCTCATAGCGTTTGGCACTGCTCCAGTTGTAGTTCTGGCGGTTAACCTCCATACCTATCATCGCATCAGCACGATGCAGGCCAATCTCAAAGTTATAGGTGGCAATAGCGTTCCACATCCAGCGCATCCAGTGTTCCTGCTTGCTCTCAGCAGCAGTATCGGTGCGCTTCACCTTACCATTAGCTATTGGGTAGGTGAAGAAGCGCTGCTGCTTTTGGGTGTAGTCCATACCTAAAGTGGTACGAATGGTGAAGTTCTTGAACGGGGTGACGCTGATATGGGCATCGCCGAACATACGCCACTGGGTGTACTCGTTATCCTTATTATTATATATAAGGCTCAGCGGATTCTCACGCTCTGAGTAAGCACCAAGAGCCTGAGCGAATTCGCCATTCTCAGCATAAATGGGGAAGTTGGAGTTGAACTCCAGCGCGTTCTCCAAGATACCGCCAGGAGCATCAGTGCCCTTCGTACGGTTGACGGAGAAGTTCTCGCCTATCACCACCTTACCGTCGAACAGCTTATAGTCGGCATTGGCACGAGCCGAAAGGCGACTGAACTGGCTGTCCTTGATAGTACCTTTGTTGTCATAATAGCCTACTGAGAAGAAAGTGCTACTCTTCTCGGAACCACCGCTGACTGAGAGGTTGTACTGCTGAACGATACCCGTACGCGTGATTTCCTTGAACCAGTCGGTATCGGAAGAGCGCACGCTGGCATTGTCGTCGAGGAACATGTTCATGGTCAGACCATTCAGATAGGGGTTGCCATTCTTGTCGTAGGTCCAGTCGAAATTGTAGCCCACATTGTTATTATTAGGATTCAGTCCGTCGTTGACGTTAGCCTGCCAGAAGGCACGGCCCCACTGCTCAGCATTCATCGTCTCAATCTTATTGGCATAGAAAGAAGCAGAGACGCTGGCATCGAAGTTAACTTTCACTTTACCATCCTTACCCTTCTTAGTGGTGATGATGATGACACCATTGGCGGCGCGACTACCATAGATAGAAGCAGAAGCGGCATCCTTCAACACCTGGATAGACTCGATGTCGTTACCGTTCAACTCATGCATACCAGCCTTGGTGGGCACACCGTCAATGATGTACAGCGGGTCGTTGTCGTTCAGCGTTCCGATACCACGGATACGAACGGTAGCAGCACCAGCCAGGTTACCATCAGCCGAGATGTTCATGCCCGGCACACGACCTTGCAGGGCCTTCATCGGGTTGTTCTCGTTCTGCTTGGCCAGCTCGCTCACGCTGACTACCGAGACGGCACCCGTCAGGTCGGCCTTGCGCTGGGTAGTATAACCCGTCACCACGACCTCGTTCAGCGAGAGAGCATCGTCCTGCATCGTCACCTTCATGCCGTTCTGGGCAGGCAGCTCCTGCGTCTGATAACCGATGTAGGAGAAGACCAGCGTCTTGCCTGCCTCTACCTTCAGCGTAAAATTACCGTCGAAGTCGGTTACCGTACCGTTCGACGCACCTTTCTCCATCACCGTAGCGCCGATGACGGGTTCTCCCGTCTGGTCGACCACGTTACCGGTGATCGCTTGTTGCGCGTACATTATAGTACACGTCAGCAGCGTCAGGAAACTTAAAATGAATCTTTTTTGTTTCATTTGCTCTTAGGTTTTTTTGTTAGTACTTGTTTAAGTGAATAAAAATCTGCCGCAAAGATACTAACGCATGCGCTAAACGATTATCAATTTTCGTTCAGCGACTAAAAAAATTGTTTCATGGAATAATCGTTGACTATTATGTCACTTTTGTTGAGAGTTTAGCGTTTAGAGTTTAGAGATTTATCATTTTTCACGCAGGTCCATCGGGTATTTGCCGTACTCTTGTTTGAAACATTTCGAGAAATAGCCCGGAGTACCAAAACCCACCTCATAGGCTATCTCTTGAACGGTCTTTGTCGTGTTACAAAGCAGCACATAACCTTCCTGCAGGCGCATCTTACGGAGCAGTTCTACAGGCGTCAGACCCGTGATGGCCTTTACGCGACGATACAGCTGTACACGACTCAGCCCCATCGACTCGCCAAGGTCGTCCATCTTTAGCGATGGATTCGACATTTTTTGACGTATTGCCTCTTTCAATTGCTCAGCAAAGAGCTCATCCTGCGAACGAGAGACGGGCAGCTGATCAGGTGTCACCTCGAACAACTGACGTTGCGGCTGTGGAGCGACATGGGTGTAGAGCAGCGTCTCCTCCTCGTTCAATGCCTGGCGTTTCCGGATAGCTCTGCGCGTCTGCAGATATGCCACCAGAATACCGACCACTGCTACCATTAACAGTACAATAGTTACAATGCTGCCTATGATGACCTTGCGCTGTGTGTTATAAAGTCCGAAATACTCCTCCAGCTTGTCTTGTATCGTCACCAAGTTATGGTTCTGGTTGATGAGTTCCACCGATTCCATCGTCACCAGGTCTACATTCTCTGGCGTGACGACGAAGCCCAACAAGGGGTTCTCGCGTTCATAGGGCTTTCCCGTCAGGATATCAAGTGCCAGCCGGATAATTTTCTCGCCATGCGTAGGATATACATAGGTGCCCACCTGATGGCCGAAGTGTACATACTCCAGTCCCTCACCAGGCATACCGTCGATACCCAGAATCTTGATCTGCCCTTCGACGTTCTGCTCCACCACAGCCTTATAGACACCGGTCGCCATACCGTCGTTGTGACAGAAGATGATATCGGGCATCCTACCCGACTTGATCTGCTCCGTAGCTATCCGACAGGCCTCATCGCTCGACCAGTCGCTCTGGATGCATTGGTAGTCAACATGTTGCAGCCCCTCCATCGCTTGGGCAAAACCCTGATGACGCTCCTGGGCTGGTGTGCTGCTCATATCGCCCGTAATCTCGACGACCAGCGGATTCTCATCTCTCCCCTCTAGCTTCTCACCTCTTAGAATAGAAGCCACATACTGCCCTACTATCAAGCCTGCCTCCACATTGTTTCCACCAATGGAGGCCGTATAGTCGGCATGTATCTTACGGTCGAAACAGATGACGGGGATGCCAGCCTTCTCCGTACGCTCTATAGCCTGGATGATAGGCTCGGTATCTACGTTGGGGGCTACTACTAACAGGTCGATGCCCGTCTGCGCCAGACTGTCTATCTGGCGAGCCTGCAGCTCGGTATCGTCATATGCATTGGCAATGCTCACCTCGACATCGCACTCATACAGGTGCTGGGCGGCCAACATCTCCTGGTTCACCTTGTCACGCCAGCAGCCCTTCGAGCACTGCGACACCCCGATCTTGTAACTTTGAGAACCATTGCCACAAGAAGAAAACAGAGCTAAAAATAGGATAATATAAATAGGTATATAACGCATGTGGATTTCTCTTTTGGCTACAAAATTAACTAAAAAATTGAATATTCAAGCTCATCTTTCAAAATATTTCGTAGAATATTGTAACTTTGCAGAAAATTTTCAATATCAACTATGAATATACTAAGATTATTAGCCGTATGTCTTATGATAGGAGCTACGGCAGAGACGAAGGCGCAGTTCGGTCCCCAGAAGGACATGGACTCCAAGTATGCCACCGAACTAATTCAACCAGGTACTGTAGCACCAGACTTTAAGATGCAGACCCCTGACGGCAAGAAGTTCCAGTTCTCAAAATGGGCCAAGGGTAAGACTGTAGTACTCGACTTTTGGGCATCGTGGTGTCCTGACTGCCGGAAAGACGCACCTGAGGTAGTCAGAATGTATCAAACCTACCACCAGCAGGGCATTGAGTTCCTGGGTGTTTCGATGGATACCGATGTGGAGGCGTGGAAGAAATCCATCGGTCAATATGGTATTGAGTACCCTCAGGTCAGCGAACTCAAGAAATTCAAGGAGACAGACATTGCCAAAGCATACGGAGTGAAGTGGATTCCCTCTATGGTTGTCATCGGTCCTGACGGCAAGGTGGCACTCTCTACGGTATTGACTTATAAGGTTGATAAATACCTGAAGGAAAAAACGACAGGAAGCTATACCCCTTCCAAAGGCGGTGAGCGCATCAGCATTGACGGACATCACGGAAAACTGCAGGCCATCCTGGTGAAGCCAGAACTGCAGGCAGGTCAGCAATGTCCGATGGTGGTCTTCTGTCATGGTTTTAGTGGCAGAAAGGACGGGCCGCTCTTTGAGCTCATCTGCGATACCCTTCAGGCACACGGCATTGCCAGCATCCGCTTCGACTTCAACGGACATGGCGAGAGTGAGGGAGAATTCAAGGACATGACTGTTCCCAACGAGATAGAGGATGCCAAGAAGGTAGTAGCCTATGTCCGCGACCTGCGCTATGTCAGCGACATCGCTATCGTTGGACATTCTCAAGGTGGTGTGGTAGCAGCCATGACAGCAGGTCAGATGAGTCAAGAGGCGGGTCAGGATGCCTTCAAGGCTGTGGCGCTGATGGCTCCGGCAGCCGTTCTCCGCGATGATGCCATTCGTGGCAACACCATGGGAAAGATGTACGACCCGTTTGACCCAGGCGAATACGTGGAACTCTTTGGAGGACTGAAACTGGGTGGCGACTATATCCGCACGGCTTTCTCGCTGCCTATCTACGAGACGGCAGCCTACTATCAGGGGTCGGCACTCATCGTTCATGGAAATGCCGACAGGGTAGTACCTTACACCTATGGTGAGCGTTTCCATAAGATATGGCCCAAGAGTGAGTTCGTCCTTCAGGAATACTACGACCACGGTTTCTCACAAAACATATACCGCACTACTGATATCGTAGCACGGTATCTGATTAGACAGTTGAAGAACTGATAATCTTTGGGGAAATATCTCTTAGTTGTTCATCAGTTCCAACGCCCGTCGAACGCTATCGTTCAGTTCGTTCATGATAGCATAATACTCATCCATATCCCACAGGTCGCGAGCGATGAGTGCTTTCAGCTGAGTGCGTAGATAGGGCAGCGTAGCCTGTAGCTCTGCATCGTCTTTAGGCTTCACGTTCTGCTTCTCGCCCTCAGCCACGATATGGTCAATCAGCGTCTGGGGCACTTCAAAGCGCTGGCGGAAGTCGGCAAAGCTGGTGTATTGCTGGCGAAGCTGCTTACGATGCTCGTCGACATAGCGCAGGTTAGCAGTGATGATAATGGTCTTGGCAGCCAACTGACGATGGTACTTCGTGTACTTCAGCGTGTCAAGAGGTACGAACTCATCGGGCATGATACCACCTCCGCCATAGACCACACGATGTTTCTTCAGGGTATAGCACTTCAGCGAGTCGGCAAAGTGGACACTATCTGCCGACATCAGCTCGCCACTCTTCAGGCGATGGAGCATGTCCTCCGCATAATCTTTCTGGTTGCCTTTCTCATAAGGTTTCTGGATGCAGCGGCCCGAGGGTGTGTAGTAGTGGGCTATGGTGAGACGAATCATCGAACCGTCAGGCAGGTCGATAGGGCGCTGTACCAAACCTTTGCCGAAGGTGCGACGTCCAACGACGATGCCTCGGTCATGGTCTTGAATAGCACCAGAGACAATCTCGGCAGCTGAGGCCGTATAGCTGTCAACCAGCACGATGACCTTTCCGTTCTCGAAGAGTCCCCCACCCTGTGCCTTATAATCCATTCGGCGTATCTGGCGTCCCTGAGTATAGACTATCAGATCGTTATACTGCAAGAACTCGCCTGCTATCTTCACAGCAGCCTGCAGATAGCCACCGCCATTCTCCTGCAAGTCAAGGATGAGCGAACGCATGCCTTGCTTCTTCAGCTTCTTGAGACTGGCGCAGAACTCATCATGGGTAGTAGCACCAAAACTGCCAATGCGGATATAGCCCACCTCAGGGCGAATCATATAGGAAGCATCGACAGACTTGACGGGTATCTTGTCGCGCGTGATGACGAAACGCAGGGTATCGGCAATACCTCGACGCACAATGCCGAGGTTGACCTTCGTACCCTTGGGCCCACGCAGACGACGCATTATCTCCTCCTTGGCCATCTTCACACCAGCAATGGCGGTATCGTTGACACTGACAATGCGGTCGCCAGCTACGATACCCATCTTCTCTGAGGGGCCTCCGCTGACGGGCTGGATGACGAGCAGGGTGTCTTCCACCATATTAAACTGCACGCCAATGCCTTCGAAGTTGCCTTGCAGGGGTTCGTTGGCTGCCTTCACCTCCTTGGCTGTCAGATAGCTGCTATGAGGGTCGAGCTTCTCGAGCATACCACGAATGCCATCTTCGACCAGTTTCTGCTCATCGACACTGTCGACATAAAGGTTGTTAACAGCCATTTCGGCTATCTGCAGCTTCCGTAGCGGAGCATCGGGTCCTAAGCGGACGGACATCTGGGCAGAGGCTGACAGGAGATGCAGCGACAGAATCGCTGCACACAATATTTTTTTAGTCATAGGCTTCCTCCTCTGGGCGGTCTTCCTCAATGACGAGGTTGTCGATGATGAAGTTCTGGCGCTCCATCGTGTTCTTACCCATATAGTATTCCAACAGTTTCTGTACCTGGTCGTTCTTATGGAGGGTCACCTGCTCCAAGCGGATATCAGGGCCGATGAAACCAGCAAACTCCTCAGGAGAAATCTCGCCAAGTCCCTTGAATCGGGTGATTTCAGGGTCTGGGCCTAAGTCAGCGATGGCCGTCTGACGTTCTTCGTCGCTATAGCAGTAACGGGTGACGAAGTCGCCCTTCTTGCCATCCTCGCGCATCTCCTTGTTCTTGATCTTCGTGCGCCTGTTACGCACGCGGAACAAGGGGGTCTGCAGCACATAGACGTGCCCTTTCTTGACGAGTTCTGGGAAGAACTGCAGGAAGAAGGTGATGATCAAAAGACGGATATGCATACCGTCGACATCTGCATCAGTGGCTACTATCACCTTATTATATCTAAGGGTGTCGAGCCCTTCCTCGATGTCGAGTGCGGCCTGCAAGAGGTTAAACTCCTCGTTCTCATAGACCACCTTCTTGGTGAGGCCGAACGAATTGAGGGGCTTTCCACGAAGTGAGAAGACGGCCTGTGTGTTGACATCACGGCTCTTGGTGATGCTTCCGCTGGCTGAGTCACCCTCAGTGATGAAGATGCATGACTCCTCCTTACGCTCGTTCTTGACATCAGAGAGATGAATGCGACAGTCGCGTAGCTTACGATTATGCAGGTTGGCTTTCTTGGCACGTTCACGAGCCAACTTCGTCACACCAGCCATCGCCTTACGCTCGCGCTCGCTCTCTTTGATCTTAGCCTCAAGAACCTCAACGACATCCTGATGGATGTGCAGGTAGTTATCCACCTGCTGCTTGATAAAGTCGCCTACATATTTATTAATAGTCTCCCCGTCAGGAGCCATCTGCGTAGAACCCAGCTTGATTTTCGTCTGACTCTCGAAGACGGGTTCCTCGACATTGATGGCAATAGCGGCCACCATACCCGTCCGGATGTCGCCATACTCATATTTGCCAAAGAACTCCTTGATGGTCTTGGCAATATGTTCCTTGAAGGCACTCTGGTGCGTGCCGCCCTGAGTAGTGTTCTGTCCGTTGACGAAGGAGTAGTACTCCTCGCCATATTGGTTGGCATGCGTAAAGGCCACCTCGATATCGTCGCCCTTCAGATGGATAATGGGGTACAGCGAGTCGTTGGTCATGCGGTCTTTCAGCAGATCTTCCAGTCCATGACGCGAGAGAATACGACGACCATTGTACATGATGGCCAGACCCGTGTTCAGATAGGTGTAGTTGCGCAACATGTTCTCCACAATGTCGTCCTGGAACTTATAGTCCTTGAACAGCGTGTTGTCGGGTTCAAAGTAGATGTACGTGCCGTTCTCGTCCTGCGACTCCTCTGTCGTGTCTGATTGCAAGATGCCACGCTCAAAGACTGCATTGCGCACCTTACCTTCGCGATAGCTGGCCACCTCGAAATGGGCGCTCAAGGCATTGACAGCCTTCACACCAACGCCATTCAAACCTACCGACTTCTTGAAAGCCTTCGAGTCGTACTTACCACCTGTATTGAGTACGCTGACAGCCTCGATGAGCTTGCCCTGAGGGATGCCTCGACCATAGTCGCGAACGGAGACGCGCAGATTTTCATCGATATTGATTTCAATCCGCTCGCCAGCCTTCATCTTAAACTCGTCAATAGAGTTATCAATGACCTCCTTCAGCAAAACATAGATACCATCCTCAGGAAGTGAGCCGTCGCCCAGACGTCCGATATACATACCCGGACGGGTACGGACATGTTCCATATCCGACAAGTGGCGGATATTGTCGTCGGTGTACTGTACTTGTTGTCCTTCGTTTATATTGTTTTCTTCCTTCATAAGCT
>Ga0247611_10006383_pt1 | contig 15172 bp, 10 predicted proteins | sample 177DNAGHGhighgp2_FD_192422 | JGI IMG/M metagenome (GOLD analysis project Ga0247611, IMG submission 192422) | Sheep rumen microbial communities from Palmerston North, Manawatu-Wanganui, New Zealand - 1770 DNA GHGhigh gp2 | ecosystem: Host-associated > Mammals > Digestive system > Stomach > Rumen...
TACGCCTGCAACCTCAAGCCGATCCATGGAAAGACGCGTTGCGAGACATCGGATTTCGCCTATCAGCTTCTGCGGGATGAATTGGCTGACAAACTGATCCTCGGAAGCGGCGCGATGCTGTCGAATGCTTTTTCTCGTTTCGACTATTGCCGCGTCGGTCCGGATGTGTCGCTGACTTTCGACTCGGCCCCGCATAAACGGATCCTGCATGCGGAACGCGTATCGACACGGAACACGATGCTGAATACGATCTATCGAAGTCCGCTGAACCAGAAGGTATTTCTCAGCGATCCGGACGTGTTCATGCTTCGGGATACCAACAATAAGTTGAGCTTCACAAGACGGTCAGCGCTGACACGGCTCAATGCGCTTTTCGGCTCGATCCTGATGACATCTGACCTGGTGAATACCTACGATAAAGCGAAGGAAAAAGTTCTCGAGGAGGCGTTGACGTTATTCTATAACGGACACGTTCTAGGTTATGAACGTCACGATCAGATCGTCGAGATCTGGTACGAACTGGGCGGCGAGAAGAAGAAATTCTACTACGATTTCCAGAAGGGAACGTTGAGCGATAAGAAGGGATCTTTACTTCGTAAGCCGACACTTCGCCGTTCTGTCGAAGAGTAATACGAAGTGACATTGCGACATATGTCCGGAGGAGGTTTCTATGCCGATCCTTGCCAGTTTTATGGTTCCCCATCCCCCCATGATCGTTCCTGCCGTCGGGCGGGGAAGTGAGAAGCAGGTCCTTGCGACGACACAAGCGTATCAGCAGGTGGCGCGGGAGATCGCATCCCTTCAACCGGATACGATCGTGATCACCAGTCCGCATGCGACTTTATATAACGACTATTTCCATATTTCTCCGGGGAAGAAAGCGCGCGGATCTTTCTCCTATTTCCGCGCACCGGACGTCAGATTCACGGAGACCTATGACGAAGACCTGGTGGAGAAGATCTCCGAACTGGCGTATCAGGACGGCTTTGCTGCCGGTACGCTCGGAGAACGGGAGCCCGATCTGGATCACGGCACCATGGTGCCGCTTTATTTCATCGAACAGGAATATAAAGACTTCAGACTGGTGCGGATCGGTCTTTCCGGACTTCCGCTCACGGACCATTACCGTCTGGGAATGTATATTGCTTCCGCGGCAAAAGAACTGTCCCGTAATGTGGTCTTGGTGGCGAGTGGGGACCTGTCCCATAAACTTCAGGAGTATGGTCCGTATGGTTTTGCTAAAGAAGGTCCACAGTACGATGCCCGGATCATGGATGTCATGGGGCGCGGTGCCTTCGGTGAACTTCTGGATTTTGATGCGGATTTCTGCGATAAGGCCGCCGAGTGCGGACATCGTTCTTTCGTCATCATGGCGGGAGCCTGGGACGGAAGAAAAGTGAAAGCGACTCCGTTGAGCCATCAGGATGTGACCGGTGTCGGATATGGGATCTGCACTTTCTATCCGGAGACGGCGACGTCACGAGAGAGCGATGATCTCTCATCAGATGAGGCCGCTGATCCGGACAGACAATTTCTGAAAACACATCTTGCAGCCAAGGAACAAGCTCTGGCGGACAAAGCCGCCAGGTCGGATGCTTACGTCCGTCTCGCAAGAATGACCATCGAGCAATATGTGAAAAACGGAAAGAAACCGTCTGTAGCGGAACTGCCGGATCTTCCTTCTGAACTGCTTTCGCGCAGAGCAGGGGCGTTCGTATCGATACATGAACATGGACAGCTTCGAGGCTGCATCGGGACCATCGGTCCGACAGCGCGGAATCTTGCCCAGGAGATCGTGAATAATGCAGTCAGCGCCAGTACCCGTGATCCGCGGTTCGATCCGATACGTGAAGACGAACTGCCTTGGCTGGAGATCAATGTGGACGTGCTGGGCGAACCGGAAGAAATCGATTCTGAAGAGCAGCTGGATGTGAAGCGTTATGGCGTGATCGTCAGCACCAGGGATGGCCGAAGAGGTCTGTTGCTTCCGGACATCGAAGGGGTCGACGATGTGGGAAGTCAGGTGAGGATCGCCATGCATAAAGGCGGGATCCAGCCGCATGAGAAATACTATCTCCAACGTTTTGAAGTCGTACGGCATACCTGATGACACACGATCTTCGTGTTGCAGGAAGATGTGGCGGAGCAAGCGCGTACGAGAGGAAGCGAAGGACCAGAAATAAGGAGTAATGAATGGCACGTTGTGAAGTCTGTTTCCGACATTGTGAGATCGCCGAAGGTGTTCTCGGCTTCTGTGGCGCACGCGCGTGCCGGGACGGTAAAGTCGTGGCTTCCAACTATGGAAAGATCACGGCCTGTGCGTTGGATCCGATCGAGAAGAAACCGCTGGCCCGTTTTCATCCGGGATCGCGGATCCTTTCTGTCGGAAGTTATGGATGCAATCTGCGCTGTCCTTTCTGTCAGAACTCCGATATCTCGTGGGGAGAGGAAGCGAAGCGGTTCGCAGATACCGCTGAGACGCTCGCGCCGGAACAGCTTGTCCGTCTTTCGGAACGATATCTGGATTCCGGAAATATCGGCATTGCTTTCACGTATAACGAACCGCTCATCGGATATGAATTTGTACGCGATACAGCCAGGCTTGCGCATGAGAAGGGAATGAAGAATGTTCTGGTGACGAACGGGACGGCAGAACTGTCGGTGCTCATGGAGCTCTTGCCCTGGATCGATGCCATGAATATCGACCTCAAGTCTTTTTCAAGCAAAGTCTATGGAGAAACGCTGGGTGGGGATCTGAAGATGACTCAGGCGTTTATAACAGAAGCGGTCAAGGCCGCGCATGTGGAACTGACCTGTCTGATCGTTCCGGGAATGAACGATTCCGAGGAGGATATGCGGAAGATGACGGAATGGATCGCATCTTTGAAGAATGCGAAAGGCGAGGTGACCGGAAAGGAGATCCCGCTTCATATTTCCAGATTCTTCCCGAGGTTCCATATGACGGACCGGCCGGCAACTCCGGTTTCCGATGTTTACCGCATGGCGGATGTGGCGCGTGAAAAACTGAAGTACGTTTATACCGGAAACTGCTGAAGCGATCAACTTGTTTTGTCCGTTTTGCCGAATAAACCCTGTATTTGGCAGGATTTTTCAGACAGTAGTAGACATGACATCCCATCCAAGAGGCTATATACTAGATACATAGACGTTTTGTCATAGAGGAGGATAATTATGAAGAAGGTTTTTTCTAAGATCATTTCAGCAGCGCTTGTCTTCTGCATGGTCGGTGCTATGGCCGCTTGCTCCAAGTCGGATGAGACCAAAGCAACGAAAGGTGAAACCACCAAAACTGAGGAGAAGTATACCGTTGAGAGCGGCAAGCTCATTATGGCTACCAATGCGTATTTCCCGCCGTATGAGTTCTATGAGGGCGACAAGATCGTAGGTATCGATGCGGAGATCGCAGAGGCGATCGCTAAGAAACTTGGTCTGGAACTGCAGATCATGGACGTGGAATTCGAATCCATCGTTGCCGGTGTACAGAGCAATAAGTTCGATTTCGGCATGGCAGGCATGACAGTTACAGAAGACAGAAAGCAGTCTGTTAATTTCTCTACCACTTATGCAACCGGTATTCAGTCTGTCATCGTTAAGGAAGATTCTCCGATCAAAGATGTAGATGCACTTCTGGCCGGCGATTACAAGGTTGGCGTGCAGACAGGAACGACCGGTGATGTCTATATGTCTTATCCACCGGAGGAAGGCGGTGTTGGCGAAGATAGAGTCGTACGTTATTCCAAGGGCGGCGATGCGGTCCTGGCGCTGAGCACAGGTAAGATCGATGCTGTCGTTATCGATAACGAGCCGGCAAAATCTTTCGTAGAAGCGAACGCGGGCCTCAAGGTCATGGAGACACCTTTTGCAATCGAAGACTATGCAATGGCAGTCAATAAGAACAATACTGTTCTTCTGGACAAGATCAACGCGGCGCTCAAGGAACTGACCGATGACGGTACGATCCCGGCGATCATCGAGAAGTACATCCCTTCCAAGGGCTGAGCTTACGGGTGATAAAAGAGTGATTTTGTTTCACTCATATCTTTCGAAGAAAAAGAAGAAGGCGTGAAATACTTTATTTCCGCCTTCTTTTCCTATACAATAGAGTTCTCAAATGAAAATAGTTGGAGGGCATTTTCATGATCAATACGCAAGCAGGATACCGGTTCCTTCTTGATGCCGCCGGATGGCTGGATAAATGGAAAGACCGGTTGTTCATGAATTTCATTAAAGACGATCGATACAAGTATCTTCTCAAGGGTCTTTGGATGACGATCAAGATCACTTTCTTTGCCGTGCTTCTTGGTATTGCACTTGGTGTGATCGTGGCTATCGTCCGTTCCACTCACGATAAGACCATTAAGGACATGCGTCCGGGATTCGGCAAAGCCTTGCTGAAGATCGGTAACGCGATCGTGTCACTTTATCTGACCGTCATTCGTGGCACCCCTGTAGTTGTACAGCTCATGATCACCTACTACATCATTTTTGCATCGTCTACCAACACGATGTTGGTCGCTGTTCTGGCATTCGGTATCAACTCCGGCGCATATGTGGCGGAGATCATCCGTTCCGGAATCATGAGCATCGATAACGGTCAGTTCGAAGCCGGTCGTTCTCTTGGATTCAACTATGTCCAGACCATGATCCACATTATTATTCCACAGGCCATCAAGAACGTGCTGCCGGCACTGGCGAATGAATTCATCGTCCTGATCAAGGAGACATCCGTTTCCGGTTACGTCGGTATCATGGATCTGACCCGCGGCGGCGATGTTATCCGAAGCCGTACGTACGATGCTTTCCCACCCCTGATTGCAGTTGCATTGATCTACCTCGTCATCGTGGTAGCCTTCAGTAAACTGGTATCGATCCTGGAAAGGAGGCTGAGAAACAGTGAGCGATGATAAAACTTCCAAAGAACCGATAACGCAAAAGGTTGAAACAGGTGAGGTCCTGATCTCTGTCAGGGATCTTGCGAAACATTATAAGAGCAAGCACAAGGAGATCCACGCTCTGGACGGGATCACCACCGATATCCGCAAGGGCGAAGTCGTCGTTATTATCGGACCTTCCGGTTCCGGTAAATCCACGTTCCTCCGCTCTCTCAATCTCCTCGAAAGACCGACCAGCGGTACGATCACTTTCGAAGGTGTGGACATCACTTCACCGCAGACTAACATCAATAAGCTTCGTCAGAAAATGGGAATGGTGTTCCAGCACTTTAACCTTTTCCCGCATCTGAAGATCATCGACAACATGACCCTGGCACCGAGAAAACTCCTGAAAATGAGTAAGCCGGATGCCGAGGCCAAGGCCATGGAACTTCTTAAGAAAGTAGCTTTGGAGGACCGTGCGGACGCGTACCCGAGCCAGCTGTCAGGTGGACAGAAACAGCGTATCGCGATCGTTCGCGCGCTATGCATGTCCCCGGATGTGCTTCTGTTCGACGAGCCGACTTCCGCATTAGATCCGGAGATGGTCGGTGAAGTTCTGGATGTTATGAAGGATCTTGCCAAGTCCGGCATGACCATGGCAGTTGTCACCCATGAGATGGGATTTGCCCGTGAAGTCGGCTCCCGCGTGATCTTCATGGACGAAGGAAAGATCATCGAGGAAGGCACTCCGGATGAGATCTTCACCAATCCGAAGAACGAGAGATTGCAGACTTTCCTGGCAAAAGTACTGTAAGCGTTCTTTTAAACTATTGTGAATAGGACTCCGTGTGGTTCGCCGCAGATGCGGCAGACTACGCGGAGTTTTTTCTTGGACCAAGTCGTTTGCAGACCCCTTTTTGGTACAGCAAATTTGCGATAATTCAGGTAACGTTTACACTTTAGTTACGATACGGGTTATCAAAATACAGTATACTGAATGTAAAGATTTGTTGCGTATTGGACGAGGTGTACAACATGTTTTTGTAGGGGAATAGAGCGTGTACAGTCTGAATTGTGATATTGCTAGGAAAAGATAAAGAGAGCCTCTCGAACGAGAGGCTCAGGATAATCAAATAGTGCACACACTGTGCAGTCTCAAAGAGACGATTTGGTTAAAACTTTATTTGAACTCGCAGTGTAAATATGTAGGATATTTACACCTCTATGAAACCATATGCTGGGAGGGTTGTCAAGATGAAGAAGAAATCATTTGATGAAGAGAGAACGTGGTTTTTGGGTTTGGACGTTGGAACCAATTCGGTTGGCTGGGCAGCAACAGATGAAGAATACAACATTTTAAAGTTCAAGGGGAATGCCACTTGGGGTATTTATCTTTTTGATGAGGCCAAAAATGCAGCCGATCGAAGGAATAATCGAGTTGCAAGGCGACGCTTGCAGAGAAAGAAACAGCGCATTGCTCTTTTACGACAATTCTTCGCAAAAGCTATAGCTGAAAAAGATCCCCAATTCTATACCCGATTAAATGAAAGTCAACTTTGGAGTGAGGACAGGACAACTGGCAAGGAAACATGTCTGCTTATAGGACCTGAATGGAATGATAGATTGTACCATAGAACGTATCCAACGATACACCATTTGATCTGTGAATTAATGGAAAGTAAAGAGTACCACGATCCTCGTTTGGTTTATTTGGCATGTAGTTATCTTCTTACTCATAGAGGACATTTCCTTCTTGAAGTGGATGAGAATAATGTTGAAAACACTACAGAGTTTAACGGTATATATGAAGAACTTATGAGCTGGTTTGATTCCGCGGAGATAGACCGGCCTTGGAATTGTGCAAGCAAATCCTTTGAAGATATAATGAAAAAACGCGTGTCAAGTACAAAGAAGGAGAAGCTTTTTATTGAAGAAATCTTTAATGGGAAGAAGATAACAGGGGACGATGATAGTCCGATATCAGTCAAAGCGATTATCGCATTTTTGAGTGGAAGAAAGGTCAAGTTATCTGAGCTGTACTGTGATGAGACGTATGATCAGATAGACAATCCGGAAATATCTGCATCCTCGAGCAGTTTCGAGGATCAATTTGAAGCACTGTCCAGTATCCTTAAGGACGAAGAATATGACTTGCTTTCAAGATTGAAGAGGATTTACGATTGGTCTCTTCTTGTTGATATTCTCCAGGGAGAAAAGAATATTTCGTTTGCTAAAGTGAAAACTTATGAGATCCATCGTAAAGACGTAGAACTGCTTAAGCATATAGTGAAAATGTATTGCCCTGAAAAGTATAGTAAAGTATTCCGAGAAATAGGGAAAGAGAACAATTATCCTCGATACTCATACAACGTAAATGACTTGGGAAAGAATGCAATAGTTCCGAAAGAATTTAAAGGAAAATGCTCGCAAGAGGATTTTTGTAAGTTTGTTTTATCAATAGTTAAGAATCTGGATTCTTCGATTGAAGCAGAGGATAAAAAACAATATGGTCAGATGATTGAAAGACTTGAACAGAAGGCTTTCTGCCCTAAACAAGTTACATCTGATAACAGGGTTATTCCATACCAGCTATATTATGTTGAACTAAAGAATATTCTTGAAAATGCCAAGGAATACCTTGCTTTCTTAAACGAAAGAGATGAGTATGGGACTGTTAAAGATAAGATCCTTTCAATTATGACTTTTAGAGTTCCATACTACGTTGGACCACTTAATGCGAGAAGCGAGCATGCTTGGATCAGAAAACTGAGTAAAGAGAAGATATACCCGTGGAATTTCGATGCTGTGGTTGATAAAGACAGGTCTGAAACCGAGTTTATACGCCGTATGACGAGTTCTTGTACCTATCTGGCTGGAAAAGATGTGCTTCCGAAATACTCATTGCTTTATTCAAAATATACAGTTCTCAATGAGATTAATAATCTTCAAGTCAATGATACACGAATTAGTGTTGAAGCAAAGCAAGGAATCTATAATGACTTGTTTTTGAAGCGACGCCGGGTATCTTTGCGTATGATTAGGGAATATCTTCTTGCCAACGGATATATCCAAGGAGAGGATGAATTGAAAGGGGTAGATGAAACAATTAAGTCAGAACTGCGATCTTATCATGACTTTAAGGAGTATATCAGAAAGGGCGTTCTTTCGGAAAAGCAGGTCGAAGAAATAATCTATAGAATCACATTGACTACTGATAGATCAAGATTGAGAAAATGGCTTCGAGAAGAATTGAATCTTGATGAAAATGCGGTAAAAAGCATAAGTAGACTGAAATATTCTGATTTTGGACGATTATCAAGAGAATTACTTACACAAATCTTCGATTTGGATTTGTCAACCGGAGAACTTCGTTGTGAGGAAAACATCATAAGTAAATTGTGGACGTCTAACTGTAATCTTATGATGTTGCTTTCTAATCAATATGGTTATATGGATCACATTGCTTCTATGAATGAGGAGTATTATGAGGAGAACCCGTCATCTATCGATCAAAGACTCAAAGATATGTATGTTTCGAATGCTGTCAAGCGCCCCATTCTGCGAACTATAGAGATAGCAAAAGAACTAAAGAAGGTAATAGGATGCCCGCCGGAAAAGGTGTTCATCGAGATGGCACGTGGTACTAAGGAGAATCAAAAAGGAAAGCGAACAAAGAGTAGGAAAGATCAGATTAAGGAGCTATATGAAAATTATGACAAAAATGAAGTAGCACAGTTAATTGATGAATTAGAATCATATTCGGATTCAGAGCTGAGAAGTGATCGGCTTTTCTTATACTTCTGCCAGCTTGGAAGATGTATGTATACCGGAACACCTATCAACATATCAGAACTGGGAACGGATCGGTATGATATTGATCATATCTGGCCACAGTGTAAGATTAAAGATGATAGTCTTGATAACCGAGTTCTTGTGCTTTCGAAATATAACGGTAAGAAAGGTGATGAGTATCCGCTGCCTGAAGAATGGCGCAGATCACAGATGGCGTTTTGGATGCATCTGCACAAGACAGGGCTGATATCTGACAAGAAACTGGAACGACTGAAACGAGCCACTACATTTACTGATGAAGAATTAGCTTCGTTTATTAACCGCCAGTTAGTTGAAACCCGCCAGTCAACAAAGGCAATTGCTACAATATTGAAAGAATTGTTCCCCAAAACAGAGATTGTTTATGTAAAAGCGGGATTGGTTTCTGATTTCCGTCAAGAGTTCAAGGATGACTATCAAACTCTGAAGTGCAGAGAGATTAATGACTTTCACCATGCTAAGGATGCGTATTTGAATATTGTTGTTGGAAATGTCTTTCACACAAAGTTTACTGCAAACCCGTTACAGTATGTTAAGTCGGGCGATATATACTCGCTTAAAATACGGACCTTGCTTGAACATGATGTTGCCAGAGCTGGAAGAGTTGCCTGGAAGGCTGAGAACAATGTGTGGCTTAAACGAGTAACGGATATTCTTCATAAGAACAACATTCGATTTGTTCGATACTCGAGTTATCAGAATGGTTGCTTGTTCAAAGTGACCCCTGTTCGTAGAGGATTAGCGCATGTTCCACTTAAGAAAACACTTTCGACGCAAAAATATGGGGGATATGTTGAGCCGAGAAATAGAGGATTCTTTTTAGTTAAATATGCAGATAAGAAAAAGTGTGTGATCACTCTGGTGGCAGTTCCGATACATAAAGCGAATATGATCAAGAGCAATGAGGGAAAAATCGAGTATTGCAAGGAACTTGGATATGCGAATCCAGAGTTACTGTTAGGAGGAAGAATGATAAAACTGAACTCACTATGGGAAATAGACGGATATAGGGTTTCTCTGGCGTGCAAGTCAAATGATAGTGTGAAGTTTAAATGTGCCCAGCAGTTAGTGTTACCGGTGGAAGAGGAATTATATGTGAAAAAATTGGGTAAGTACTGTGAGAGATCTAAAGGTATAAAAGATGATTTAAAGATATTGGATCATGATGGAATTAGTGTATCTAAGAACTTGAAGTTATATCAATTGCTAAAAGAAAAACTGGAGAAAACAAATTATTCGACGCTGATGAAGGTCCCCAAAGATATTATATGCAATGGCCTGGAAAAGTTTGAATCCTTGTCTATAGAAAAACAGTCTAAGGCATTGATGGAGATGATTGGACTCTTCTCTTGTGGAGATACTCAGGGCGCAGATTTGAGTTTGCTTGGAGGAGCGCAAACCACTGGGGTCCAGAAAATGGCGATGAAACTTCAACGTGATAAGTTTTCATGCATTAGAATTATTGACCAGTCACCAACAGGGTTATTCGAGCAAAAAACACCCAATTTGTTTGACTTATGAGCTGGCGTACTGTTGTAATCTCCAATCGTTGTAAACTCGATTTGGAAATGGGATATTTGGTAGTAAGGGGAGAACAGACCAGCAGAGTTGTTCTTGACGAGCTTTCGACACTTCTGATTGAGAATAGTGCAGTATCAATCACTGGATGTTTGATAGCAGAATTGACGGCTCGGAAGATCACTGTTGTTTTTTGTGATAATAAGCGTAATCCGACTGCTGAACTTGTGTCGTTATACGGGTGCCATGATTGCTCACAGAAAATAAAAAAACAATACTTGTGGGATGCTGATATAAAAGCAGCAGTTTGGACCGAAATTGTTTCGGATAAGATAAGAAAACAGATGAATTTGCTCAATGAGCTTCACCGTTATGATGAGGCGGCTATGTTGAATCGTTATCTTTCAGAAATTGAGTATAATGACATTTCGAATCGAGAGGGTCATGCAGCAAAAGTGTACTTCAATGCGCTGTTTGGAATGAGTTTTACAAGAAGTGAAGAGTGTGCTACGAATGCGGCACTCAACTATGGGTATAGCCTAATATTGTCAGCTTTTAATCGCGAAGTGGTTTCGAATGGATACCTGACGCAACTTGGTATATTTCATGACAATATGTTCAATCATTTCAATCTGAGTTGCGATTTGATGGAGCCGTATCGTGTCTTGGTAGATCGATTTGTACAATCGAAGCAGTTTGCGTTGTTTGAGACAGAGGAAAAACATGAGATGGTTGAATTGTTTTCGCTTCGCGTAACAATTGACGGGAAAACACAGTACTTGGAAAATGCTATTAGTATATATTGTCATAGCGTTTTTGAGGCGTTAAATGATAGAGATGCTTCGCTGGTTGTTCACTATAGCTTATGAGTTATCGATATATGAGAGTAGTGGTCTTCTTTGATTTGCCGGTTGAAACGGTTGAAAATAGACGCGATTATCGACGATTCCGAAGAATGTTGATTAAGAACGGATTTGTGATGCTTCAAGAATCTGTATACTGTCGAATGGCGCTCAATCAGAATGTTGCTGCATCTATCAGCGCGATCGTTCGGAATCATAAACCGCCAAGAGGTTTAGTACAGATCTTAGTGATAACGGAGAAACAGTTTTCTAAGATGGAATATATTATAGGAGAATGGAGTACTGATGTTATTTCTGATGACAGGAGGATTGTTATTCTATGAAAATTTTGCTTCCGGTATTTAATTCCCCGATGCATCTGTTGAATGACAGAGTGAATTCTCTTGTAATAGAAAACCAGGCGTGTTTTTTTGAGTTTGTTAATGATATGCAAGAGCAACTAAATAAAAAAGGTGGAAATATCGTTCTTTCTGAACAAGGAAAGATTTTAGATATATCCAAGAGTGTTGAACTGATAACTCAGTATGTTCCCTTTGATATAAATAGAAAATCACTGGTATCAAGACTTCAGAAGGATATTTGCGATAAAACCGTTCAGATGATGCAGCCCCAGACGAGTCTTGAAATCGCAAACATGGTGAAACTATTGTATGACGTGATGGATTTGGAGGACTACGATCTTCAGATGGATGATATAGAAATCGGAACTTTGTTGAAGTGTGTAAATGTGAGATTTGCGAATGAGTACAAGTCGCTTACTGAGGAGATGTATCAGTATTGTAAAGCAGCTTCTGAATTTGAGGGAACGCAACTATTTATTTTTGTTAATTTGCGAAGCTTTGTTTCCAACAAAGACTTTGGATTGCTTTCAAAAACCATGATTGATCACGGATTGCTTGCTTTGTTTGTGGATAATCGAGAATATAAACGAGAAAACGGCGAAAACCGTGTAGTGGTGGATGAAGATTTGTGTATAATATAAGAAATTGGTTATTCTATTCACACTGGGATGGCAGGTCTAACTCAACGATTTGAGGTTTGAGAGCAGTGTAAAAATGTAGGATAATGAAGCCAATTTGGGTATTTTCATCCGCTAGTGCTGGTTTGAGAGCAGTGTAAAAATGTAGGATAATGAAGCTATAATCGTCTGTCTGACCTAGTGTATATTGTTTGAGAGCAGTGTAAAAATGTAGGATAATGAAGCAGAAGGTCATGGATGTAATCGGAAAAGAATGTTTGAGAGCAGTGTAAAAATGTAGGATAATGAAGCGAGATGAACTGAGCAAATTCAGATTCGGAAGTTTGAGAGCAGTGTAAAAATGTAGGATAATGAAGCATGGAATCGAGAGCAAAGACTATGGAAGAGTTTGAGAGCAGTGTAAAAATGTAGGATAATGAAGCGAGACGGACGCCTTCGCAGAAGTACAAGAAGTTTGAGAGCAGTGTAAAAATGTAGGATAATGAAGCGATCGAAGAGATAGAAGACATTAGCCCCATGTTTGAGAGCAGTGTAAAAATGTAGGATAATGAAGCATATACCAGGCTGCGTGATATTGCTAGAAAGTTTGAGAGCAGTGTAAAAATGTAGGATAATGAAGCCTGTCCGCCCACGCAACTGCGGCTTCGCTGGTTTGAGAGCAGTGTAAAAATGTAGGATAATGAAGCCCATGATATTGCTCATTTCTGGAACGGTGGGTTTGAGAGCAGTGTAAAAATGTAGGATAATGAAGCTTCTGAATCTGAATTGGTTTCATAGCACCCGTTTGAGAGCAGTGTAAAAATGTAGGATAATGAAGCCTGTGTAAAGCAACGATTCTATACGATACCGTTTGAGAGCAGTGTAAAAATGTAGGATAATGAAGCAGTATCCAACTTCGAGCTGCACCATACACCGTTTGAGAGCAGTGTAAAAATGTAGGATAATGAAGCCTGTGTGCCGACTTCCATGACCAGCGGACTGTTTGAGAGCAGTGTAAAAATGTAGGATAATGAAGCAGACAAGATATGGAACGGACTAAAGGATTTGTTTGAGAGCAGTGTAAAAATGTAGGATAATGAAGCAACGAGATCTACAAGCAGGCCACCGGCCAGGTTTGAGAGCAGTGTAAAAATGTAGGATAATGAAGCATAACCCGATAGCAAAAAGAACGCCAGCAAGTTTGAGAGCAGTGTAAAAATGTAGGATAATGAAGCACACATTATATCTAAAATTCACGTCAATGCGTTTGAGAGCAGTGTAAAAATGTAGGATAATGAAGCTTACAAAGATGTCATTGAGGTTTGGCTATAGTTTGAGAGCAGTGTAAAAATGTAGGATAATGAAGCCAGGATCATTGTTACAGGTATGATTACTAGTTTGAGAGCAGTGTAAAAATGTAGGATAATGAAGCATATATATTGCGATGTTACCTCGCTAATACGTTTGAGAGCAGTGTAAAAATGTAGGATAATGAAGCTCAGCCTGTTAGCCGTAAGTACAGATACGAGTTTGAGAGCAGTGTAAAAATGTAGGATAATGAAGCCAGAAATCCTATTTCTCAGATCCGAAAGAGGTTTGAGAGCAGTGTAAAAATGTAGGATAATGAAGCAAGCGTATATCGATGCGCCGGACGAGCCACGTTTGAGAGCAGTGTAAAAATGTAGGATAATGAAGCTTCTCAAGGTTGCCGTTTGCTTCTGTCTTGTTTGAGAGCAGTGTAAAAATGTAGGATAATGAAGCATATGGAGAGAGATGACGACGGTCTTCTTGGTTTGAGAGCAGTGTAAAAATGTAGGATAATGAAGCCGAAAAGGATTTTCCTTTCCGATCACCGACGTTTGAGAGCAGTGTAAAAATGTAGGATAATGAAGCGAAATGGAGATATATCTCCTCCATCATCAACCTGTCCGTTGCAAAAAGTTGGGGAACAAGGCGAATCCTCATGTTATACTTATCTCATCTGAAACGAATGCGTTTGGCTATATTGCTGGGAAGAAATGTAAATATGCAGGATTTTGAAAAGATCTATAAAGAACTTCAGAAGTATCTTGATGAACATGTCGCGGAGAATATGAGTCCGGAGGACACCCAGGGACTGGTAAATGAGTTTATGGGACAATACAACGCATCGGTACGCGAGTCAGCGGAGTCGAAGGTGAAGTCCCTTCCGAAAACATCGGATGATTATCTTGATCTGGCAGGAAAAGCCTCCAATGATCAGGAAGCAAGAAAGTACATCAAGGAAGCACTTCGGCTTGATCCGGATAACATCGATGCCGAAGTCATGCTGATGGCATACACGAAGATGTCTATCTTTTCGAGAAAGAGCAAGCTGGAAGGAATCATTCGACATGCGGAACAGATTCTTGCTAAGCAGGGTTTTATGGACAAGGAATACGAAGGAGATTTCTGGCTGGTTTGGGAGACGAGACCGTACATGAGGGCAAAAGACACATATATGCGCCTCTTGATCCGCCTGGGAATGTTGGGTAAGGCGATAGAAGAATGCCAGGACATGTTGAGGCTTTGTAAGAACGATAATCAGGGTGTACGCTATACTCTGATGCATCTTTTCGCTGTGATGGAGAAGAAAGAGGAGGCATTCTCTCTTTTCAAAGAGTTCGAAGAAGAATCCTCTTGCATGTTCCTGTTACCACTTGCCGGGGTCTGCTTTAAGTGTGACGATATCAAGCTGGCGGGGAAATATGTTGATATGTTGGCCAGATCCAATAAAGATACCAAGCTTTTCTTCCGAAAGCTATCGGAAGGTGCGATCAATTTAGACGCGCCGGTCAGTGCGCTCGGCTATAGAGTTGGATCCATCGAAGAATATGAGGCTGCCCTTCAGGATTATCCGTTCTTCTATGAGCAGAATGAAGCCTTCATGGAGTGGGCGCACGACCGAATCATGAAGAAGTGATTCTTTACAAAAAAACACAAATTTCAGGCGTAATACTGAAAGCAAGTCCGGGTACATCTTTGATATAATTAAAATGTATCACAGTGTGCCCGGACTTCTGTGTTCCGGGATGGATAGAAAGGTTGTGTATCCTATGAAGAGAGAGATTGCGAAAGAGAAAGCCAGG
>Ga0247611_10006384_pt1 | contig 15171 bp, 40 predicted proteins | sample 177DNAGHGhighgp2_FD_192422 | JGI IMG/M metagenome (GOLD analysis project Ga0247611, IMG submission 192422) | Sheep rumen microbial communities from Palmerston North, Manawatu-Wanganui, New Zealand - 1770 DNA GHGhigh gp2 | ecosystem: Host-associated > Mammals > Digestive system > Stomach > Rumen...
TTGACCTCATAAACGATATAACAGTTGATGGTAAAACATACCACAGAACGCAAGAAAACGATTATATGACACAGCTAACGTATAACAACAAAGTATATTATCGTGATGACGCTTCAAGAAATGCAAACAACATTGAGTGGAAGTTCTGGGCGTGGAAAGCAAGCGATAATTCGGTTGTTTATACTCAAAACCCATTGTCACTTGTAACAGAGGCAGTATGGGAATATGTGGCAAACGGGAATAGTTGGGACTATAACGACTTAGGGAACATAACTGCAAACGATTGGAGATATGCTTGGACAAATCCAAACAACGCCAATGATATAATTTATACAACAAATCAATACACGCCAGCGGTAGGCGACCCCACTTATACAAAAGCATCTGACGGAAAGTCTTTTGTTGCTGGGTCTAACATAACAGCGGTAGCATAGGAGGTAAAATGCACATAGAAAAAACAGTAATCTTAAAAGCTGAAGAAGGAAAAATATTACAGAATAAAACAACTGGTATTCAAACGCCATCTGTTTGGTTAAAGGTTGGAGATAGTCAAGATGACTGGGAAGAAATTGACGAACCTTTACCAGAAGAGCCAGAAGAAGATGGATAATCTGAGCGAGCTTATTCAGTTATACGGACTGGATAACCTGCCAGATAATTTAAGGAAAGAACGAGAACTAAAACGGTGGAGGGACATTATGGCAAAACAGAAGTATGAACAGGATTACTTAGACGGATTTTTAGATGCTGAAGCTCAAGCAAGGGAATCTGACATATCCTACGAAGCTTGGTTCGAACATAAAAAGAGGATGGCTATGAGGTGGTTTGGGTATTATCGTAAAGCCAAAACGGTTGAGAAAGCCTGTGAATTAGGCAAGCAATATAATAGAATTGCCAGAATGATTGAACGTGGACAAAGGGGATAATTATTTTAGCCTACGCCAAATAAAACCATGTTTCTTTTGAAGGTCAGAGCAGATACGACCTATTAAATCGTTATCCCCAACAGTCAACGCAGAAAGCTCAGAAACAGTTTCAAGTTCATTTATACCGGCCAGAATTAGTTTGTCTAGCTTTGTGAAAGCAATTTTCATATCTTCTGTTTCTTCTGGAACTAATTCTGTTGCCCCTTTTAGTAATTCTTTTTGTGCAGGAGCTTCTTCTTCCTTTCCCAAGAAATAGTTTTCTTGAATTTCATCTATCAAATCGTCTAACCCATCATAGATTCTGTCACAAAGAAGATGGTCACCATAAAATTGTGCCCCAGCTGTGTGATAGTGTATTCCTTTTGAAGCTCTTTGTATAGCCAATAAAATCATTAAAACTTTACGCATATTTACCTCCGTTTTAAGTCATTATACAGCATTATTTTAAATGTGTCAAATAAGCATAGACAAAACACGCCGTAAACAATCATTATAAGTCTTTGAGTATATGTCTAGGTCTCTACACACTTCTAGTGGTAAAAGCCGTTCAAATCGTGTTTTAAAGCTTTCTTGTATTACCCTAGCGCTTCCCTCTCTAAAGCCAGATTTATCTTTTGTCATTTCTCCAGAGTGCCTACGATAGTTTACCAACACCTTTTCAATCAAGTGGTAATGCCTATCTTTGTGTTTTGCCCAATACCAAAAGTCGCTTGCTTTCTCAAAAGGACAGTCGTTTAAACCAAACCTATCTTTTCTAAACATTACTGTAGGGTTTTTGATTGGTTGATAGAAGTATAAGTCATTAGATATTTGTTCATCAGAAATGCTGAAAGATTCTAGTTTGTTTTTCTCTCCAAACCATTTAAGCCAACCAAACACACAATCTACTTCTGGATGTTTGTCTAGATATTGTTTTTCAACCTTTATCTTGTCTTGCTCCCAAATGTCGTCATGGTCGCATATACAGATATATTTGCCCGTTGCTCTTTCATAAAGGTAGTTAAAAGCACCGACACAACCTTTGTGCCCTTCATCAAAGTATTTTATTCTGTTATCTCCAAAGCTCTTGATATATTCTTTAAGCCCTTCTGTTCCATCGTTATACACCAAAAGCTCCCAATCTTGTTCTGATTGGTCAATAATAGAAAGAATCTGCTCATTTAGATATTCAAAGTTCGATTTATAAGAAGAAAGTAAAACACTAATCATTTTACACCCCACTTTTTAAGATACTGCGCTCGTTTGCTTTTATAGTAAGCATCTGAAATAAACACATATTTTGATATGTGGTTAGCTTCCGAAAGTTGTTCCTGCAAGCGTTCTATCTGCTCATCTTTATTATTCTTTCCTGTTACTTTTCCATGAAATGTTACTTCTCCAACCAAAGATGTTCCGATTGGTACAAAATCATTTATCTTTCCTGTTCCACTCATCATTTTTACACCTTTCATTTCTTTATTTTGTATTGGATTTGAACTACTTGAAACCATCATCCTTTCAGATTTAATACCCCATCCATCTTTAAAAATTACTGTTTCACCACCAAGATTATTCTTAAAAATCTGTTCTATATCCTGTGTATCTACATTTTTATAAGTCCCGTCTGCAAGCTGAACCAAAATATATGATTTCATTTCACACCCCACTTTTCCAAATATAAATGTGCACTATTAGCATATTTACAAGCATACTTTCCATCCGTTGTTAGTTCACTAGTGAACCCATCATAATCTTTAATAACCTCATTCGCCTCAGCAAGTTGTTCCTGTAAGCATTTATTTTCTTTTGCATATCTATCTATTGAAGCCCACATATTATTAAAATCAGATTGTTTAACCGTAATCGTACTATTTTCACCATATCTCGACTCTAAAGACTTACATAGTGTTTTTAATTCTTCCTCTGTCATTTGTGATAACGGTTTCATTTTACACCTTCCATTTCTCTTAGGGCTTTCTGTGCCCTCAACATATATGTTTCACATTCATTAAAGTTTGTTGGAGGATACCCAATCATTTCTTTCAACGCCTTTGTGGCTATGGCGAGTTTCTTTTCCAACTGCTCAGTTTTACTTACAAGTTGCTTATACTCATCATAGCTAGGCACAGGTGCTAGGACTTTGATAAGACAAACATCATTTAGAAAATATGTTTCTGCAGGTAATCCCTGATATGTAGCACAACCATCTTCAATCTCAAAAATCCTTTGTTGTGTGTCATAATCTATGTAATAATATCCCTCTGGTAGCGTTCCCTCACGCCATTGTTCAGTTAGTGTCTTTGTCATCTTTTAACTCCCCCTTCTAATACCGTTTTCATCTATACTATTTATTTCTAATAACACCCTATAAGCCATACTTGCTACACCCCCTGGAGAATCAATTTCTTTTAGCCCTCGTATTGCTACTTCAAGTTGTTTTCTAAGCCGCTTATTTTCTTTACAAATCTTGTTGTTTGTTGTATGTAATGCCTTGTTGTCAGCTTCAAGCATAATATATTTTGCTGGTAGCCGCAGAAGCTCTTTATACCCATTAAAACTAGGGACAGATTCTAGAACTTCTGCCACATAATGATAGTCAGTTATTTCCCAACGATACATTTTTTCTCCAGGCTCATATCTTGTACTATCTGTAAAAATTCGTCCGTCTTTCAATTTAATGTAATACAATCCACCTGTTAATTCCCCATCTTTCCATTGTTCAGTAAGTGTCTTTGTCATTTTAATACCCTCCAAAAGCTATATAAATATTATAATAATACTCACCCATATCAGGATGCCAACTAATATCACAGCCAACATTTTCTATTTGGATAACCCTTTCTTTACACTTATCCATTATTATTGAGTTAACAAGATAGTCAACAGAAGACGTAATACGTTTTATATTGTAGGTAAAATTATCTCTGTCTGCCCAAAATCCTCTATAATACTCAACCACATTGGCTTCGTTTTTTTTAACCTTAAAATTAAACTCTTTAAGGCGGTACATCAATATGCTCTTAACAATATCATTTAGTAATTCTCTTAAACCTTTTTTCATTTATCCCTCCAACATAAAATTCCTAGTCCAATAAAATATTCAACAATAATCTCAAGCGGAACAATCAGAGTGCAGGCTAAAAATCCTTTCTCGGTTACCAAGTGTTCAAAACAATGTCCACCAGTAAGCATCCAGTAAAATATTTCAAAAAAACATATTGATAATGAAATCATTCTTCCTCCTTATGTTCAACCTTGATTAGACTATCTTTCCAATCCCCGTCAAAGGGTGCGATGTTAAAAACATATTTTGGTAAGGGATAAACGAATCCTTCTCCATCTCTTCCCCATAGACCATATTCTTTAAACAATATTGGCTTTACGTCAAAGACGTGCCAGTAACCACCATCATCCATAGCCACCCAACCCTTTTTCAATAGTGGTAATAAATCATAAATCGTTATCTGTTTCATTTGGACTCCTCCTCCATCTTTTTTATATTATCTTCAATAACATTCATACAAATTTTAAAACTAATCTCTGGATTTCTTGCTTCCATAATTTCTAATGTACTTTGAAGTTGTTTTAATATATCCAATCCACCTCTTTTATAAGCGTTCATAGTTTCTGTAATCATAAAATTTGCAATCTCTTTGTCTGTATAAAGTGGTTGTTTCTGTTTCATTTGGACTCCTCCTCTAACTGATATACATCTGCGTTCCGTTCTATGTGGTCTGAAATATCATTTCTGACATACCATTCAACATCACACATTTGTTTTAATGCTTCCTCAACAGCTTCCTTTCCGTTTTCTGCTTCTACTTCCTCATATATTGAATATTCAACCCTATATTTTTTCATTTGGACTCCTTTACTTCGCATAACTGTTGTATAACGCTTTTAACATCTTCAATGATTTCTTCTGTTGTCCAACGTTTCCCGTTAGTTGCAAACATATTAAGATATGAATAATCGTAGCAATGATTGTAATCCCAACCTATTAAAAACTTATCATTACCAACTAGTTTGTGTAATCCATAATCTCCATAAGTAATACCTCCGTGAACATCTATTGGCAAATCATAGGCATCACAGTCGCATTTCCCATAGTAAGGATGTTTTTTTGGAATTTCAACGTACCCACAAGGGTGTGAGCCATAAGACAAAATCCAGTAATTATATCCTTTATATTCGCCATTGTCTAAAACAATCGGTTCGCCAAATAGCATAGTTCCAGTATACTCCATTTCTTTCATCATCCACCTCCTATTGTTTGGACTCCTTTAATACTTCTGCACATTTTTCTATGTATTTTTTCGTGTTTTCAATGCTTTTTTCAATTGCTTCGTATTCTTTTTCGTGCCATAACTCTGATATAGTATTCAGCAAAAACACAAAACAAAGCACTGCCGAAACATAACATCTAGAAAGAATTGAAATGGTAATTCCACAAGCCCATATACTAATCATTATGTGTAAGAAAGAAATCATTTAGCCTCCTTTTCGTGTATATTTCCAACGATCCTTACGTTTTTATTTATAAGGCGAAGATTACCATTCGTTTCTTTTGCCATAAATCTTGCTGTTTTTTCATCAAACACAACCAAATAAACATCATCTTTAGTATTATCGTTTTCTATATAGTCATTTTCAAAGATGAGCTTTCCGTTCTTGTCATTTAATCCTGTGCATTGTTCATATTTATTAAGAATAGATTTGTCCGTTGGTATTTTATCCCCCAAAGCACAAAACTTATAACCAAAATCTTCGTCCCAAAATCTAAAATTATATCTATCTAACTTATTCATACTTACTCCTCCACAATTTTCCAAGTAAGTTCTAACCATTTGCCATTTTCAAACCTATCTTTTACACCAGTTAAAATAGCATCGGTTATTTCCCCGTAATTAGAAATCCAAACCACGCTATGTTCTGTCATTGTAAAATCACCACCTTTATATCCTACGAATGTTTTTCCAACGCATTCCTTTGCTTTCTTTAATAGCTCACCACAGGTTAGACGATTACTACCATCTGAAGAATACTCAATTGATAAATCCGAGTAATATCCTCTATAGCTACAAAAATCAACAGGGTATAAATTAAATGGTCTAATTTCAATATTTGCGTCAACTGGATATTTACTCAAATCTTTTATCAAATCACCAAGATTATAGTTATCCCTTTCCCTTTTTAATTGTTCAACTTCTAATGTTTTATTGATTAAATCTTGAAGCATATCCATCTTTCTTCTCCTTTCTTTATTGTAGTACTTTCATTATGGCAAGCATTTTGTCGCACATATCTGGAAACGGAACATTCTTTATCTTCACAAGTCTTTTAATCTCATCAAATTTCATAAGAATGTCACCATCTTCAACATAATATATACTTCCAAACTGTATCGCAGAAATGGGGTGGCTATGATAAGCATAACCAGCGATATAGTCTTTATAGTCTAATACAACCAATCTACCGCCCATCTTTTTAGCTTCTTCTTTTAGTTCTTCCCAAGTCATAATTGTTCCCCTTTATTTTGTATCGGCTCGTGTCTGACTAGGGTTTTATACACGAATTAAAGGAGTAAAGAAATCGTCATTTCTCTGACCGTTGTCCGTCAACAACATTCCTAATGACAGTTCTGCCATTAACCCCCTCCTGCCGAGTATTATTAAACAATCTTCCGATATTGTCCTTTATGTCCAGTACTCTCTATTTTTTTGCGACTTTCTCTGCTCATTCTGTATAGCTTTGCCATAAAGAATTTACGAGATTTCGCTTCCCCATATTTTCTGTAGTATCCAACAGTAATTTCATCAATGTTTAAATCTCTATTAGCAATATCAAACAGGTTAAGAATACGTTGTTCTGTTTCATTGGAGACAATCTCACATTTGATTGCTGCCGGAATATCATCCAGATTATCCGTATTGAATATATCTGTAGCCTCACGAAAATCCTGAACAACTTTGTTGTATTCTTGAGAGTGGTCTTTTTTATACCAATCCGCCATTTCTTCTAGCGTTTTGAATTTTTGTGGGCGCATTGTGTTTTCTGTAATCTCAAGTCTCAACTGGTTGGCGAGATTCCTTTATTTTTCTGATTTCCAGATTTCTAAATACACCCTCCATTTTTTGTTGGAGTTTCTTTGTAAGTCTGGAGCATCCAGACAATACTGAGTTTAGATACCCATAACTCACCCCACAACAATCTGCCATATATCTACGGCCGATAGCTTCTGTACTCATTTTCTTTCTGATTTCTTCTAATGTCATTGCATACCTCCTTATATTTTCTTTATTTCGGCTGACACTGCCTTTTTGAACAATTCGTTTTCTTTTAGGTTTTCAAGTAATTTTTCGATACTAAAATCTTGCTTGAAAGCCTCACCCATATATGTATGTTCTCCTTGTTCAACGTCTTTGTATTCTTCATACATATCTTTGATTGCTTTTTTGACGATTTCATTTAAGTCGAGCTTTACTTCTTCTTCGACTTTCTTTGCCCAGTCAATATATTTTTGGAATGTATCAGAACTCAATTCTTCAACGAAATCCTCTAACAATTTGCCCTCACTGTAAGACAAATCGTAGTCGCTAATCCAATCCCCTATTTGACCTAACACAACGTCTATAGTGTCTTCAAAAGCATCATCCCAGGTGAAGTGATATGTCTTTCCACTCTCATCATCCAACTGAATGTCAGACATCTTTTCTTCTGCGGTTTCGTTAATCCATTTTATTAAAGCCACTTTGGCTTCTTCTAGGTTTGTTAATCTTGTCATATGTTCTCCTTTCGCTTAGAACATACCCATTATATCATACTTTTTTGTAAATGTCAAGAACTTTTTTATATTTTTTTAATTTTTATTTCGATTCCTATGTCATCTGCCCAAACTTTAGTGAAGGAAAGCCTTGCAACTTGGGCATCATCTAGCCAAAAACCGAGACGGGTTAAAATATCTGCTAGCTGTTTCGTGAGGTTATCGGTATCAGGCTTAGTATCGCAGTATTTAAAACCGTTGATTCTGTTCTTTTTTGGCTCAGATGTTCTCCATGGGTACCTCCAGTCCACAGTAAGCTCTAGTGGTCCTTCTAGTGGCTTTTCTGGTGCATATGGAGCAATTAGAGCTATAAGTTCGTTCTTTGCTCTTGTAGCGTTTGAGTTTGATTTTTTTCCGATAAAAAACTTTCCTGTTTTGAAGTTTTTAAGTATTGTTGAACTCCCCTGTGCTGTATGCTTCGGGGGGATACATTTAATTTTAAAACTGATTTCGTCCATGACATACCTCCATTACAAAATAATATATGTTTTTTCTTGACAAGTCAAGTAAAATGTGTATAATTGAGTATGGAGAGGAGGGACAATGCGCAAGAAGCCTATAAACATCGTAGAGCAGGTGCGCAGGGAGGTTTTGTCCGAATTTCAACGAATTGAGGGTGAGGATTACGAAGAATGGATGGAATTCATCCAAGAAGAAATCAATTCCCGTTTGGAGAAAATTCGTGAAACGGACATGATATTCCAGAGCATAAGGTACGACTGATTTGATTTTTTTTAATAATTGAGTATAATTCTATTGTTCTCTGAAGTGCGCATACCCCCAGAGAATAAAAAGGGTTCCTTTCGCAAACTTTCTATCCCTTTTCTCGACCTATTCCCCCATAGTAGGTCGTTTTTTTTGGAAATACCCCCTTCTTTCCCCCTAAATAAAAGAAAAGTAAGACAAAAGAAAATTATACTCTCTATATATCCCCCTTACTAACCCCTTTTTTGTATTTTTCCCCCTATCCTTTAAATGTGGATAATGTGGATAACTTTTTACAAGTACTTGAATGTAAAAGATTTTCCTTGTACATTTTTGTGTGGATAACTTTTGTGGAAAAATTACTCAGCAAATAATGTGTATTGACTTTTTTGTGTTTTTGGTATAAATGTATGTGTGGAGGTGGAGAATGAAGTCTATTGGAAAAAACTTGATTGAGGGAGAGCTTGTTTTTTATATATCCAATCAAAGGCTTGCTGTTGGGAAAGTATTACGAAGAATTGATACGGATAAGTGGCTCATTAAACCTGTAAAAAGAGACAAGGAGCTTTCAAAGAGGAAACGGGAATATATATTTCCAATTAGGGACTACAAAAAATACTTGACATTTTAATTAGAGTATGGTATAATAGGTTGTTTAACGAAAGGAGCACTATGTTTAATTTTATCAAAAGAGCTATTCAAAAGCGTAAATTTATGCGGGAGCTGGACAAAATTAGTCCGGTTGTTATTGTTGTTGAAAAGACAATTACTTTTGAAGAAGAGGACAAAAAAAAGAAAGTGAAAAAAAATGCCAAGAGAAAATAGTGTACATTTAAGTGGGTATATTTACAAGCCTGAAGAAAGAACAAGTGCGAGTGGGACTATTATAACTCGTTTTGGAATGAAGGTTTACGCAGGCAAGGGTGCGGATGGTAAATCTGCATATGATTTTGTGAATGTAAAATACTTTAATCACATTGTGGACACACAAGGCGAGAAGGATGTTTTTGGTCGTCTAGTTGTTGAGAAGTGGGAAAAGGATGGTATAAAGCATCACAATGTTATTGTGCTTGCTGATAAGGTTTTGGATATAGAGACCCCAAAGAAAGAGGAGCCCCCAAAGCCACAAGCCATTGATGACGATATACCATGGTGATACTATGATTGTTGAAGAAATTGAACGTAAGGTTTCTAAGCTGGCAGAACAAAACGGTTTAGAATTAACAGAGAACGCCCATAAAGTGTGTGCATTTCGAGCAAGAGCTGAGATACCATTATCTATTTGCCCTTGTGCTAGAGCAGACAAAGAGCGTTATTGTATAAGCAAGAAATGTATGGATGATATAGAGAACTTTGGAGTTTGCCACTGCAACTGCTATAGAAAGAAAGGAGAATAATATGGTTTCAAGAAGGTATCCTACAGAAGAAGAAAAGAAAGAAATGCTACAATACAAATCAGAACTCAAAAAAAGAGGTATTTCTAATTTGTTTCTATCATACTTCTTTGGGTATAAACACAGCTATGTAAAGGCAATTATGTGTGGTATTGACCCATTAAGTAAGAATGTAAAAGGTAAATTAAATTACCTTATTGACTTGGTAGATACAAATAAATTTGGAAAAAATTAAAAAAGTTCTTGACATTTGTTTTAAAGTATGATATAATGGGGCTGTTCTTGGGAATAGTCCCATAAATCATAAAAAAGGAGAAAGTTATGCAAGAATTTATTAAAAAAGTATCTAAGGTTCAGAGTGAGTTAAAGGCTCCGAAGAATCAGTTCAATCGTTTTGGAAATTATGCCTACAGAAATGCAGAGGATATTCTGGAATCAGTTAAGCCTTTGTTGTCTCGTGAAGGGTTAGTGTTGACGATTTCTGATGACATTGTTCAGGTTGGAGACCGTTATTATGTGAAAGCCACTGCCACATTAACGGATGGGGTAAACAAGTTGACGAATAGTGCGCTGGCAAGGGAATCAGAAAGTGAAAAGGGTATGCAGGCTTCACAGCTCACAGGCTCCACCAGTTCTTATGCTCGTAAGTATGCGCTCAATGGTTTGTTGTGCATTGACGATACAAAAGATGCTGATGACCTGAACAAGCATGGGAAGGACACACCCACTCCCCCTGCTCCTAAGAAAAAGGAATTGACGGACGAAGAAAAAGCCGCTGAAATCAAAAAGAAAGTGGACGAAATGGTAAATCGTATTTCAAAGTCGGACAAGGTAATTGTTGACAGTCCTGAATATGAAACTTATGTTAGCTTTGCACAAAAAATTGATGCGCTGGGGTATAAGTTTGATGCAGGTCGGTTAATTGAGGCGGTTGAAGGAAAGGCTTTCAAGGACGAATTGCCAAGATTTGAATAGAGTTATGTGCTTGTTGGGGGCGCAGGCACATTAGTTCTCCCTTTATGAAAGAACAGCCCCCGTTCTTTAAAAACCATTATAGGAGGTTAAAATGGGTAAAAGAAAAGAAATCACACAGGAAGAAAGGGTGTTGAAGTTTATGCAGGACACGGGCTCTATTACAAGTTGGCAAGCTATTCAGCAATTTGGGATTACAAGATTATCTGCTAAGATTTTTAACTTGAGACAGAAGGGCTATCCTATTACGAACAAGGTTATAGTTTCCAAAAACAGATACGGGGACATTATTCATTTTGTTGAGTATCGTCTTGGAAAAATTAAAGAGAATAATTTTAAGGATGGACTTTTTAGATTATTTGGTATAAAATGGTAAAAATTCCTGCATCCTTTGAATGGCTAGTTGTTGGGTCAAAATGTTGGATGCTTGGGCTCGCAGGAATGGCGTGAAGTTTATCAGCTACATGTTAAAGAGCCTAATTTAACAGTCAACAACAAGGGGTTTAGAGTAAAATCTAAGCCCTTTTTTATTTTTCATTTGACAAATGTTTTAAAATAGTGTATAGTGCGTTCAAAGGGCTAGGTCCAGCTCATTACTTGACTGAAAGCCGACCACGAACGGTTGCCCACATCTTTATTTCGTGGGTATTCGTGGTAATAAACAATCAATCTTTTATTACTGCTAGGAACGAATAAAAATGGTTTTCTTTGGCTTGTTTGCCATTCCGCCAAAAACAAGACAACCGATGCCCACACTATCGGAAAATAAAATAAAGTGGTTGACCCAGAAGTCTTACTGTGTGAGGATACACACGATAGGGGATGGACTAAGAGCTGAGACACATAGGCTCGACAAACAGGGTAAAGCTGGTAAAGGCTGAGGTGCAGAAGTGCGAGGGAACTACCTAAAACGTTCTCCCTGATAAGTCTGGGTATAATATGTGTAGGTTAGGTTGGTTCTTGTGTTGGTGCTGGCTCTTTACCAGTATCATCCCCATTTAATGCTCTCTATTTTCTATCATTTGACAAACTCTCTATTTTTTGGTATGGTATTGTTGGCTTTAGAGGAAATATATATCCTTTTCATCCATTATGCTAGAATCTTTTAGTACTCTGAAGCCACATTTAGTTTGATTTAACAATCAAAAAAGAGGGGAAACACCCCTCTATTTAATACGCTCATTTGACAAGCTCTCTATTTTTATTTATAATGTATATGTTCTTAGGGAACTTCTTTTATATAGACTGTTTGTAAAATACAAGAGAGCTGTTTTTTCCTTTCCAGCTCTCTATTTTTTTGTGATTTGTTTAAAGCCCATTTTTAAGCCCGTACAGAGACGTTTTTGTTTTGTGCATAGTTCTACTCTTCATCTGTCCATTGTGTCAGAATCATCTTTCTTGAGGCTTTATCGGTTATGATTTTAAACTCTTTGTTGTTTGGGGATACATCCACCCCCACAACGTCATCAATATCTTTAATTTTTCGGACACACTGGGCAATAGTTTTTACCACTTCCCATTGTTGTGGTGTTAGCCATATATGGCAATCCTTTAGGCCTTTGTCCTTGAGTCTGCCGAAGTATTCCATGATACGCTTTCCCTCTTTCTCAGGTTTATATGTCATTTGATACCTTTCTTTTATTGTGCATTTGAATATACAAAATCGAGAGCTTTCTTTTCCAAGTCAGGACTTGTGTTCCACTCAAAAAAGTTTTTCTTGTTTCCCCAGATTGAGTCCCGGTGGAAGATAGCGAACACTTCCCCGCTACAATCCACACAGAATTTGTGGCCATTGGGCATCACAATGTGTTTTTCTGATACGTTCCACCGTTTCCCCCCGTTAGAGAGTAAAAAACTCTCTATTTTTTGTTTAATTTGATTCTTTTCCATTTTTATCTCCTTTCTTTTTTTTTCAATGGGTTTCTGTTGTGAAAAAGCTCGTAATTTTTCCTATCTTGTATATTCTTTCTTACGAAGAATCCGTTAAAATAATCTTGTGAAGGATACCCGAAGGGAAGAACACATTTTTCCTCTATTTTTTGTGTCTTTTTGTTTAATATATATACAGTCTGCATTTTTCCTCCTTATCCCATAAAATCAAGAGCCTGATTTAATTCATAGGAAACGCTGTACAAATCCTTTTCGCCTCTTTCTATGTCTCCATCAAGGAAAGCCAATTTTGCGTGAAGCTCTTGCAATTTTTCTGCTAGTTCGTCAATGGCGTGTTCCTGTTGTTTTGTCAAGTTCTTGTTGTGATGTTGTAAAAAATACACAACGTCATTTATTGTTTTAAAGTTTTCCATTTTGCATCCTTTCTAAATTATTCCATTTTCTTTGAATTCTTTTACAAGTCCATATTTTTTGGCAAGCTTCCAAAATTTCTCTACTTGTTCCACCATTTCCAAGTATGAACTGGATTCTGTGGCCTGTTTATTTTGCCAATCAATAGCCATCTGGCGTGCTTCTGCTTTCTTTTCTGAGTATGTCATTATTTGCCCCCTTTCTTCATTTCTTCTTGTTCTTTTTTCCATAGAAAATCAATGACAGAGTTTATTCTGGCCATTGCATCTGCTATTTCTTCATAATCCCCAAAAATATCCTCAAAAGTATCGCAAGCGCTGTTTAATTCCATCTTTGCATCTGTAAAAGTTTTAATTTCCATGTTTTTTATCCTTTCTTTTTGTTTTTGGTATGCCATCATCGGCATGTAGGCTACCACCCTACATGGACGGCGCAAAATCTCTCTATTTTTGCACCGTTTCGGCTATTTTAGGCATCTGCCCAGTATGTCCAGGTATGCAGTTTTTCTGCACCGTATTTTTTCCACCATGTATTAAGTCTTTTTTCAAAATCGGCCTTTGTTTTTTCCACCATTTGCAGAACTGTTTCCAATTCTTCGGCATCTAAGGGGTAAAAATTCGGCTCTCTCTCGTGTTTTTCTAGGCCTTTTTCAATTTCAAACTCACCAGTCAGGTCGCTGTAGTTTCTAAAGGTCAGGACTGCTGTTTTTGTTTCATTTTCAAGGTATGCCCCCACGTATTTTGGAAAAGTGCTTTCTTTGTTTTTGGCTTTTCTTAATAAATCAAGGTAGAAATCAAAATCGCTCAGATTTTCTTGCATAAAATACCGGCGCATTTTTTCTTTTTCGCTTTTTAACTCTTTGTAAAAGTCATATTCCGGCCCTTCATCGTGGAAACAGAATCTTGTTTTTATTCCTTCCTTTCTTTTGGCCAAGATAAAGCCATTTTTTAGCTCACAAGCCCCGGCAATTTCTGTTTCTTTATAATACCCCGGCCATTCATTATTTTTGCGCTGTACATACTCAGCAATGCAATTTTTAAGTGTATTTTTTGCATCCTGTAAACTCTCTATTTTTTGCGCATCATTAAAAGAGCTTAAAAACTCTCTATTTTCGGGGGTATTTTTTGAGTACCAGCATTTTTTGAAATTATGCCATCTAAATCCTTTATTTTTTAGGCCATCAATGATATTTTGCGCTGGCTTTTCTTGAAAATAAACTTCCAAGCCGTTAAACTCTCTATTTTCTAAAATTTGCATGATTTTTCCCTTTCTTTTTTTATTCTGCCCATTGATAGATTGCCTCACCGTTAGAAAATACCCCAAGGCATAACAATTTACGCATGCCCAAGTGTTCCGCCAAGCGTGGCAAAAACTCTCTATTTATCCATTTTTTTTCTGCTTTGTACTTTCTTATGGCTACACTTCGGCATAAATCCCATTGCATTTTGCAATCTTCATTTTCCAATTCCTCAGGCGTGCCATATGTTCGGCAATAATAGTCCGGTTGCACAAAAATTTGTGCCCCTTCATAGTATCCCCCTTTTATAGAGAACTCAAAAAATTGTGGCTCCCGGCCAAGCTCTTTTTGAGTTTCCCTAAAGGCATAATCTAAATCCAGGAATTCGGCTTGCTCATCATCGCAAACAAACAAGTCAAAATCTTTTTGATTGTAAAAATTCGGTGTACTCATGTTTTAAAATCCTCTCTATTTTTTCCTATGGATTCAGGCGGGGGAAAATCCCCCCCCTGAAAATCCTCTATTTATTCATAAAAGGCCAGCGAATCGAAGCCCGCCTTATTAAGTCCACAAAAGGCCTTTATATGTCGGCCGGTAGTCATTGACCAGTTAGGCCAACGGCGCAAAAATTGCCCGCTTTTTGTTTCTTTCATAATTTCTGTGCAATAGGAAAAAAGCACTTTTTCCCCGTTATCATTTACCACGACCAACGGCGAACCGCTGGAAAATTTTTCCCCTTTTTCATTTTCTAAATAGTAAACTTTCATTTTAAATCCTTTGTTTTTTTGTTTTTTGGCTTTCCATCATCGGCACGGGGGAAGCCGTCCACCCGTG
>Ga0247611_10006385_pt1 | contig 15163 bp, 14 predicted proteins | sample 177DNAGHGhighgp2_FD_192422 | JGI IMG/M metagenome (GOLD analysis project Ga0247611, IMG submission 192422) | Sheep rumen microbial communities from Palmerston North, Manawatu-Wanganui, New Zealand - 1770 DNA GHGhigh gp2 | ecosystem: Host-associated > Mammals > Digestive system > Stomach > Rumen...
TTCAACAGCATCATCCCCACCATCTTCCGGATCGGAACGCTCGGACGGCCGTTGTCCGCGCAGTAGTACTCCGCGAACTCCGACTCCACCGCCTCCCAGTCAATCTGCTTGGACAGAAGGACCAGCTTGTGGTTCATGTCAATGAAACTCTCCAGTGCGACTTCAAAGATGGACATCTGATGCTCCTTGGGGGGGGCGATCATTTTGCTTCAATTATTTGCAGGTTTCTGACCTCAATATAAGCATTTTCTGCAAATAAAACAAGCATATTTTAAACTTATTTCGTTGAATATCAATCAGTTTTAACTAAAGCAGGGACGACTTGTATGCAACGCAAGTATACGATATTCAACTGCTATAATTGATTATCCTTAGCCACATTTACTTCCTCCCATACTTCCTAAACGCCACCACAAACTGGTAAGTTCCATAAGCGACAATCACCTTAATAACAAAGTAGATAATCTGCCCCCACGCATTTAGTCCGTATTCATTGATAGTATCTCTAAACAAAGGAATACTGAATACATTGATATTATCCAACAAGGCCGTTACAAAACTCCCCATCCCCATAAATCTCCCCGCCGGGTTAAACCCATACTTACTTGACCCCAAACCCAGCATCAGCAGTGTCAGCGCAATGCTTAACCCAAATGTCACCAACAAAGCCTGTATCCAACTCACTCCAAATCGGCTGAACCACTTGTTTATTGTCAGAGATAGTTTTTCACAACACGGTACATTGTTGTCTGCTAACAGCGACTCCATCTCTTTTGCATACATCCTAATCGCCTCTACATCATCATTCACCTTAAGAGCTTCATTCTTTAGCATCCGTAATGTCTGCCTGTTCGAAAACACTTCAACCTCATTGCTCTGGAAATTTATATACCCCGGGACGTGGGTCTCTTCCAAATCAACAGACTTAATCTTATTCTCAACAATATCTACTTGCCCGAATACAGACGAAGAACCGATGCTCAATTGCCGTATTCCACATTGCGAAAGCCTTAGCCTCCCCCTATCCGCAATCTTTCCAAAACTGAAGATAAATCTCTCAATATCGCTGTCTTCAATGTGGCATTGTGCTTGGACATCACAAATATGCAAGTTAATCTCTTTAATAAAGTTCTTCGGCGCATTCTCATCTTTCACCATAGTCATGACACCTTCCAAAGTACAGGAACTCATACAAAGGGCATTGTCAAGACTGATAGTATTAATCCGCATCACCTTCACCTTAGAATCTCCTATGTAAATTGGAAGCCCATTAGTCTTAACCTTGGAAAGGTTAACATGCTCTATGGTACTATTAGTAATCTCTATAGACTGGTAATAATCATCATTCTGCCGATTGTTCAAACTAGCAGAAGATAACCAAAAACGCTCCATAACAGTGCAGTTATTGAAATGAAAAAGATCCGCATCTGCACCATTCATTACAAGTCCCTTGAGGAAATCGCATTGTTCGAAATCACAGCGGCTCTCAATATGTAGTCTTTGCATATAAACATATCCGTCAAACCTGCATTTGAAACCACTGAATGCACCCCGAATTGTTACATTGTCCAGACTCACAGCCCCATTGAACCTCACATAATGGAAGAAGTTACCATAAAGGACAGATCCATCGAACCGAATATCCATCTTCACCTCATAAAGGTAATTCGGATCGCCTTTAATCTTCTCAATTCCGGGCACGACTCCCGCCATGTCACTGAGATTGAATACTTCTGTTGAATGAGTCTTACTTCCGATAGGATATGATATATATAGGACGCAATTCCTGAAATCAATATAGTTCTTCAGAATACTCTCATCGTCGGGTGTTTTGCTCTTATCCTGCTCTTCGAAACCCAGCTTGACCCATTCCGCCATCTCTTTGGCTGAGCCAAGGATCGCGCGATTCTGTTCATCACGCTTGAAACTGTCTTTTGTCTTTTTAGCGTGCGACATGAAGCCCACTTTTAATTGTATCTCCTTTCGTAGCCGTGTGAACGCCCTCACTTATAGTACTCCCTCAAAAACCTCTGTATCGCCGCCTGTTGCCGTTGCTGATTCAGCAACCACTCGTTATACTCCATCAACAAGCGCTGAAAGTGTTCCGCCCGTTCCTGCCCATCTATGGCATTGCACATCTGCTCCGCTATCTGGGGCGGGAAACTATTGCGAATAATGGCCTTCCCTGTATCGTTGGCAATTTTGTTTCCAACAATATTATACAAATCTTGAATCGTTATCATATTCAAAGCCATTTTTATCATTTGAACGATAAATATAACAATATTCCCCCTCCATTCCAATACGGTTCAATGCATCCAGAAGATTCAGGCCGATAAAAACCGCCAGTCCCAATGCTACATCCCCATAAGTCGAACACTTCTTCTGTGAGAGAGTGTTGTAAATGGTCAATGCCAAACTCACCACCCCGATTACAATCCAGTGCTAACCTTGGATGCATGGGAAGAATGCGCCATTCCTCACTTTGCTGCTCATCCACCATTCTGGCAATCACCAAACTCTAATCCGTCTTCAAATACTTAAAAAAAGGAATCTCTGTCGTCAATCCATATCGCAGAAACTCAGTCACCATATCGCCATCTTCCTGCACATTATACTCTTCAAAAATCGCTTTTTGAAGGAGAATGGTCTCCACAACAAACATGAGGAACTGACCGATAGCAACACCAAAAGAGTAAATCGTATTTTCGTTGTAAATTGGGTAAAGACAAAACCGCTTATGCTTTTCGTCATCCATCAAATAGCCAAGCATATCCAGGGAGCCCATGTCTGCATTATGTGCCACCTTACTCATTTGACCATACAACACATTCAAGGGACGAGCAAAGCTTATATTCGGCACTTTGTCGTATATCTTAGCCAAATCCTTCACCTCCACCTCATGCATTCTTGCAATCAATTCCAACTGCTTTCGGAGCAGTGTCGTTGCCTCTATGTTTTCGCTATGAAAAATATGCTCGCAAGCGCAGATATGTGTACGCATAAACGAAACAGCCAAAAGCAATTTATACTGCAATAACTCATTATTCACCTCTAAACTATCCATCCTCCTCGAAAAAGCCGTAAAGTAAGTGGTCATCCTCCCAAACACACCAGGGATTTGAGGGTATTCTTGCAATAGAGTATCCAGCGCCTTATCTCGACAGTTAGCCAAGCCATATACATATCCTTCCCTGTATTCCATTGTGTACCAATTTCAATCTGTCAATAATACCTATATGAATTATCCAAGACAAAATTGCTCCCATCCTCGCCCCCACCGTATTCAACACCAAATCCGTCACCTCAAAAATCCCGACATGTAATGCCCACTGGATGCACTCGATGCAGAGCGACAGGCCGAAAGCCACCAACGCAACTTGCCTCAGGCAACGCCATAAGCCCACCCCGGTACTCCTTAGAAACACCCCCAACGCAAACCCGAACGGGGCAAACACCGCCGTATTGAAAAGCATCAGCATCAGGTTCTCCTCAATGCCGGAAGTGATCCGCCGGAGCTCGGCCCCCAGGTCGATGCCGGGGTGTTCCACCCATCGGCCGCCGATAGGCTATCCGGATGCAGCTCCCGGATGGCCGCCAACTCTCGCTTGAAATCATCCTTGCTTACCTCGTAGGATGACTTGAGTTTGATGTTGTTAGGTGACACCTCGTAGTCTATGCTAAGTCAGTCAATTAGGGGTTTAAAGTACGTGTCTTCTCTTCCTCATTCCGGGCTTGACCCGGAATCTCCCTTTTAATCTGGTTGATAATCTTACCTACTATGGTGTTCTAATTGACAACCTTAACACATACACGGAAAAACACAGCTCATATGTGATGCTACCACTTCAGCTCTTCTTTAAGATAAAGCTCCAATTTTTCCACATTCCTCATAGTAGATGCCATCCTGGGTTTAAATGCTGAAGGGTCATGAATGACAATGTTTCTGATTTGGCTAGTTTTGAGTAACTGTTTAGTCAGATCGTCATTAAGACCAAAGTCTTTGACGATGGATGGGAGAGATGTCCACTTGTCATCATTACCCATTCTCATAGAATAACTTCTCTTAAGTATCTTTTCTATCGTTGCCCAATGTGTGATGAATGACATAAAATCAGAAGTAGATACAAAAGATGAGATATCATATTGTTCGGCATGCGCGAATACCCTATTCACGTCTTCACAAATCTTACGACAAATATCGTTTATAATGTCATTTTGAGGATAAAGAATAGACTTTTCCATAACCGTCTCACTGTTCCAGAAAGAGTTATTCTTAGGAATGGAGAACTTCGCGATCAGCCTCCTGTTCAGATCCAATTCTTTTTTGTCCGCGAACTCTTTTTGGATAAAATCTTCTCCGACTAGAAAACCTTCCTGGTGATATGGCCTAAGTGCCTCGGGAGGTGCAATACTTAATAGCCGGATATTAGTGAGATAATCCTCTGAGTCAATTGATATACGGTGGTTAACATATGGAAGACCAAAAGCATATACAAATGCTCGATCTTCCCCTTCACCGATTGGATTGTCTAGCAGAGCGAAAGAACATGCGACTCTTAGAGATTGAGTTACATCTATCAACGGAGTGGGGACAACCTCATAATGTTGAAGAATGCTCCACTGAAGCAAGTGTTTTCTTTCAATGATCTTTGTAGACGAAATCTTTTCATTTTTGAGATATTCAACAAGCTTATTTGAAGCATACTCAAGTTGGCGCCATCTAATCTCCTTCACATCTGGTGTCAGTGTCCCTCTATAAATGGTTGGATAGAAGGATGATTCCATAGATCTAGAATCAGCCTTGTAATCACTTTTTTGCCCTCTATAAAACAAAATATAGTCCTTATTCAGACATGATAGTTGCGCCATGTGCATTTGAAGATCACCGAATGTTTCTACAGGGAATCCTGGGCTAACGGCAACACTATCAGATCCAATAAATGATTTAATCTGTTCAGTAAGCTTTCCTTCGATTTTTTTCATAATACTCGCAGTAAAAATGATCAAATAAAAAGAAACCGCTGTATGGAATCTGGTTTAGCCTTCAGTTCATCCCAAACAAAATCGTATTTTTCCTCATCCGGGACTGGGGATGGGAAAATAGTAAACGAACGAACTTCAACCTCTGATCCAAATGACGAGAAATACAAGTTGCTTTTAAACACTTGCTGAACGGAGTCCCCTATTTGTGCGTGGATGAGACACAACAGTCCGCTAATTGCATCCAGAAGATTCTTTATGTTTGCTAATGGGAAGTTCTGACCTCTATTGTGTTTAACATCGTTGTAGGCCTGATACCACGCCAATGAGCCACCTGTTGCCCAATTTTGAAAAGGCCGTGTTATATACTTGCTCGGAAGCCAGTTTGAATAATGAACGATATAGCCAGATAGATGCGAAGCCTGTTCTATCTTTTTATAATCGTCCATATTGCGGGCAACAGAACCATTAGCCAAGAGAACACCTTTGCAACATGACTCAACCTCGGTACAGGTCCTTAATAGCATTTCATATATTCGATGTGAGAACACCTTTTCATTGTTTGAGTGCGGTTCAATATACTCGAAGAGACGCTCGAAATCATCAATGATCAGCCGTGCAGACATTATCATAGACTTTCTTTCAGCCTCTGGCAAATAGCGCTCATTTCGCACATATCCTTCTGATGGATCTCCAAACGTAGTGCGTTTCAAACCGGGGCGATAAATGCGATAGTATGGTGTGTCAACTGCCATCATTAATGTCCACTAACTACTGTCTCTTAAACTGACCGTCAGAGTAAGAAAAGTCAGACCTCAATTCTCTCAGACCATTAATCTGTAAAAATTCAGAAGCGGTTGCTTTTGTCGTCGTGCCTCTACTCGTTGTCCTAATTGTACTTCCGACCAAACAACATCCTATTCTTGCCCTAGTTATTCCAACATAGTGCAAATCTAGATCCTGCTCATATGATAGAAAGGAGGAATTGTTGAAGTCTCCATCTTTAGGAGCTTTGGCTGGTAACTCCCACTCATTCAAATTAAGGTGAAACACATAATCAAACTCTAATCCTTTTGATTTATGAAGTGTCATCAAGGCTACCTCATTATCGGATACAGGCTTATATGTTGCAATCATTTTCTCATCTGCAAGCACCTCTTTCAGTTTTTCCTCTGATAACCCTTCATTCTGATTAGGCAACATAATCTTACCAACTTTCTTAAACAAAGAAGGCAACATCTTGATGATATCATCATTCTCCTTTATAGCGCGGATTGTATTCTTCAGACTAACAAGCTCTTTCATATCACTAATTCGTAAAGAATCATAGTCTATATACTCATCAATGATACTCATTAGTTTTTTCGCCGGATCGAAATAGAACTGCAATAACTCCGCATAGAGCCTTGACAAAGGGTTTAACTCCTGATCCAAAACAGTAGTTTCTACTAATCTGTGCGGAATTGTAAGTGCCACATCAATCAAATGCTGTGTCCTGCTATTTTTAACGAGTATTGCGACCTTGTTTAGACTAGCAACTTTTTTTCGGGAGCATAGAGATGGGATATATTGAGAAAGGAAGTCTGCTACAGATTCTTCCCCGCCTTCCACCAATACATAGTTCATTCCTTTTGTATCGGCGTCAATCAATTCACAACGAGCGTTCAAAAGCCGGTTTGAATAGTTGATAATGGAAGGCGCGCATCTGAAATTATTGGAGAGCTCATATGTCACAAAATCCTCATTCTCACTTAGATGTTGTAGATACTTACTGTCTTTGTGGGCAAAGCCAAATATCGACTGGTTTTTATCACCCACAACTACTCCTTTTAGGCCCAATGCCACAAGTTCCCTAAGCAACTCATCTGTATAGGTATCCGCATCTTGATATTCGTCGATAAAAACATATCTGAATCTTGCTTTCAAATAATTCCGACAAGCTTGACTACAGCGGAAAACATACAATGCCATCAGTTCTAAGGATTGAATTAAGACATACCCTTCCTTGAAAAAGTCAAATAAGATTTTCCATTTATCATTATCAACGTCATTGTAGTCTGGGTGGATCTTGGTTATCCAAGCAAAATTGTCCTTCTTATCCGCCGGAAGATCTTTTTCGTCAACTGGGGTTACTTCTTTCTCCGGGTAACCTATAACATAGTTTCCGAATGCCAAGATAACTTGAGTCAAACAAAAACTATCAATAGTTCCAAAGAAAGAGTTCTTACTACTCAGCCCACCTTCAAGCGTACGTTCTTTCAAATGGGAGGATGCCTTCCGCGTGTACGAAATCGCTATTACACCTTGATAATCATAAAAGTCCTCTTTGCGGAGAATGGCCTTCATCTTCTCGGAAATCACGTAGGTTTTTCCACTTCCCGGGGAAGCCATTACCACCAGATTGCCTTCTTGTTCTATAATTCTGCGTTGTATCTCAGTAGGAGCCATACATCTTTTCAATTCGTATTTTTGCGGCAAGTAGCGGCCTCGTTATAGAATCATCTGCCAAGACCTTTAATTCCTGTTTCTTCGTTTTCAGAAAGTCATACATATTGACAGCCTTTTTGTTCTTCATCTGGCCAATAATGGTATCCTCATCATCTTCCTCCCCATAGTAGGTTTTCAAAGCCCCTTGCAGAGCACTCCTATATAAATCAGTTTCCAAATCCACGTCAGCAATGAAGATATCATACTTTGCAAGTATACTAATCAGTCGAGATGCCGCTTCAACAACATCTTGAGGGATATTGTTTTTATCGGTGAATCCATTGATCATAGAAGATAGGGCCAGAATAATCTCTTCATCTTTTTCCTCGACTCGCCGCCCTTCTTTAAGAAACTCCAAACCTCTTTCAATTCCAGCATATCTGTACGTCGCTTTCTTTGGAATCATAAAGATATCGTTATCTGTCCTCAAAGCCCATCCTATACATAGTGCATTTAGTATCTTTATGTATGAAGAAAAACCGACCCCTTCAACACTCAGCACACTCACATTCAACCTATCCAAGTTAATACTCAGTTGTTTCGAGAGAGTTTTATAGAACATCATTTCAGATGGTCCTTCAACCAGTATTGCATAATCAGAGAAGAAAGCCTCAGCGGGAATGACACTCATCCGATAGCCAAAGTCATCAAACTCTTCACCAATAATCTTTGAACAGCCTTGTGATGCAGCTTTGGTTGTGCCAGCCATACTTTTATATAGCCTGACAATAGAATTAGGTGAAAACTCACTAGCTATATATGGTGAATGGCTTGTCAAAATAACTTGTCCTCCCAACTTCCCCCCAAGATAGGCTGCCAATTCTCGCTGCTGATGCGGGTGAAGATATGCTTCCGGTTCTTCAATACAAATAATCGACACCTCGTTAGAATACTCTTTCGGCTGATTAAGCGAGGACCACAACGAAAGATATATTTGGTTAATACGCCCTTCTCCCCCAATATTCATGCTCCGATCTCCGTATTTCGATGCCAGTGACACATTGTCAATCATTCTGTCAACATCTGTCACATCAGTATCGAATACTATGCGTTGTTCCCTATTGTGTATCGACAACTTGTCCAATTCTGTATTAATAATATCCGTAGCGTTTTTCACGTATGACAGTCCTGGGATATTTTCATCAACAAACTTAAGTCTTTCCCCGATTTCTGCATATAGTTTATCGTCAGCTTCTTCTATCTCCGTAGTTCGTTGCTCTTTTGCCTGTTCCAACAAGTCATTTTTGGACTTAATAATATAGTTCCACAAATCACGTTTTCCACCTATATACTTTATGTTCAAATATTTCCTAAATATTGGTCCGTCGCATTCAATCAAATCCTCTTTACTATCACTTCTCCCAATCCAAAACTGATATTGACTTTTATTGTTGTTTCTTTTAGCCACATATCGCAAAACCATTTTACCATCATCACTAATATATTTCCCTAGCCTTGCAACGATACAGTCCTCAATTAGATCCTCGAAATAAAGCGTGATGCAGACCTCGTTTATCTCCTCATATGCGTAGAAGTCTGTTTCTTTCAACTCAAAAGCATATTCATTAAAACTGCGGTCTAACAGAAGCCTTATGGCATATATTAGATTTGTTTTTCCCACATCATTCGCACCGATAATCAATGTCTGTTTTTCTAGATTGATTATCTCATCCTTGTAGTTTCTAAACCCACTAATATGGACGGTCTTTAGTTTCATAATCTTAACTCTTATTAAACATTTTCAAATCTAATAGTCGTGATTATATGCTATATCAGGCTTGTGAATGGATGAAAAACAAAAATTAGCAACTCAAGCGGAGCCACATCTTACACCAATAGCAGTTTTCTTTCAATTCTTTGCATATTCCAACTTAACCACCACCCTATGATCCTTGCCTCGACTCAACGCATTCTCTAAGAGAAGAGCCATCAACTTCGCGAATACTCTAGCGACTTAAAGAAGATGATTGAGCGATCAAATAAGGCTTTGCATAGGATCATATCACCTCTCCCGCTTTTGTCCATATCGGGCCTGGAACAACGCGGAATTCCCCCATTCCACCATTTCCCAGATGAAGGGTAACTTGTCCTGTAAAAAGTGCGTCAATTCGTAAACCATATACGCCGATTCAATCTCCTTCAACCTGTCCAACCACCTCCGCCAACCTCACCGGAAACATCGTCACCTCCTCGATAAAACCCTTCAAGATCGCCCTCTGTTCCTCCAGGGTAGCAGCATTGCGGAGCGCCGCCATCGAATCGGCCGAGAGGTCGAAATACCAATCCCCACTATCCAGGTGTGGCAAGGAACAATACTGCAACGCCACTTGAGAATGGAAGGTCTTGTGCTTCTTCAGGAAGTCACAGGCGTCCCGTGCCCATCCTGCGCGTTTGTCGAAACCGCCCTGTATGCACGGTTCGTCGTCCTGATACCGAATCCCGACGAAAGGATACTGCGAACTCCACTCCGGGAAGGCCACGTACTTTACACTGTAATACAACCACCGGGCCTCACGCTGGTCCTGGCTCTTGTAGAATGAAGAGGTGTAATGGTCTGTCTGACAGGCCGTCAGTTCCTCGACCAAGAGCGTCAGCCGATACAAGGCCGACATCTTCTCAATATCAATCTTTTCTGTCAACATAACAATACCACAAACTCGTTGCAGATACTCACGATAACCGAAAATCAAGTCCCTTTCCGCGGCGGGAACATCATCGACCTTACCCAGTTCATAACAGAATGCACTCCACTGCCTTACCCGATAATTCCCTTCCTGTTTCAAAGGGTAATTGGTGATATATCCAATCCGTTCAGGGATAAGCCCATATGCACTATCGTACTGACCGAAGTGCTGGTTCTTGTCCCCAATCTTCACCTCAATCAGATAGAACTCATAGCCGCCCTTCTTCTTGATCAGGAAATCCACCCGACTGCCCTTATCATCGGACGTCGCTTCCCGCTGAATCCAGTCGATATCGCCCGGATTCAACTCATCCCCGAAAAAGAACCGAATCCAAATCCCTTTGAATGTAGGACTCGCCTCGCACAGCGCCCACGTGATGTCGGAAAGGTCGTTCTCTTTTCGGAAACGAACAGCAAGGTTCTGGAAGAATGAAGATATAGGGGCAGATAATGCAATCATATAGATATGCCTCTCGCGGCAAGGAAAATCTTAAGATCTTCCTTTTTTTGTCTCTGATAGTCGGCAAATGATTGACCGCGTTGATTCAAGAAATCAAAAATCTGCTCCATCATTTCGTGCATCGAAGTCGCAAACAAGCCTGGGATACCATAATGACCGGCGCGAAAGTGGCTTTTGCTGTTTGCTATCCCGTCAAGGGCTTTGTCAAATGCTTTACGCGGATCCGTGCCACCTCGTATCAGCTGATTATTCAACTGCTTCATCTTCTGGCTTCTCTTGCTTCTTCTTATATAGCGAAGCCGCTTCACTTCTGGGTCAATATCACTTCGATAACAGTAATAGAGCCAAATCTCAAAACAAGGATTGCTGATAATCCATTGTGCCTTGTCAAGCGCATCCTTGTTGGAGAGTATCTTTACCAACACGGGCTCAAATTCATCAACGTCTGAAACCAGAAAGACCTTATCGATAGAACTGATCCGATAGTCTCTCCCATTATACATTATCTTCTTTCTCTTTCTTGCACTCTGCCACAATTCCTCCATCTTATCGGGCATCAATCCCTGCCCCTCTCTACTTTGAAACAGGACATGGACGCATTGACGGAAGAAGTCCTTCTCCATTAAAGGGCGAAGGAAAACCTCCTCTCGTTCCTCCCCTCCGGACAATACGAATACGATTCCCGGTTCCAGCCTGGCCGGTCTCTTTGTGTATTCGAGTTTTCCCAAGTCCATTTAAAAGTTCAATGTACCGATGAACGGAATGGCGCCATACCGGCCCATCAGATAGCCATTCTCAATACTTAACGTATTATGAATCTTGAAGTCGTTCAGCGAATAAGGATGGCTGACACCATGGCTCTTCTCTACGAACCAAACCTCGTCCGGTCGCAGGAAAGACTGATCCAGGATACAGGTTTCATGCGTAGAGAAAACCAATTGACCATTTGTCTCTCTATTTGCATAATACTTCACCAATTCGCGGACCAGGTGAGGATGAATGCTGTTGTCCAATTCGTCCACGACGATGGTTTCTCCTTCATTCATCGCCCCGTAAAGATAAGGCGTCAGAATAAGGAGCCGCACTGTACCGTCTGACTGGGACTGAATGGTCATTTCGCCTGAATACCCTTCGATACCTGACTGCTTGAATACCAGTTCGCTTATCTTCCTGACACCCTGCTCCAGAGAAATGGCGGACACATTTCTGTTATCCACAATCTTGGCGAGTATCATGTCATCAGGCATCTTTTCTGTCTTCGAGACGATGCCTGTGTCCTGCGGGTGATTGGCCAACCATTTGTCAAAATCCTCTGTTCTTACCGCTATCCCTTCAAGGCCCAGACCTATCTTGGAAAACATCTCCGTCGCGAAATGCATCAACCTAGGCTGATTCTTGAGCCGAATGATCAGATCCGGTTGGAAAGAATTCAGCGTAACTATTTTCAACTTATTCCGGAACCAACCCTGAGAGACGGATACTCCCTTATCGTTCAGTATCTGGATACTGCTATTAATTGTAAACAACGAGGAGAAGGGATGCTGGATCACCCAATTGTTCACGATCTTGCCCATCTCCGCAGTCATCCCCCCACGTACCGCTACGGTTTCCCTCCCACGGTCAAAAACTATTTCCTTGGTATCATGATTGCCAGAGGTTTGCAGCGTTTCTTTCTGAATTCCTTTCTCGTTTATTGTGACCGAGTAAAGATAGACGGCCTTATCAGCCGCCTCAAACTCAATAACAAGAAAAATAGGTTCGGCATCTTGGTTTGGTTTCAAGCGGAATCTCCAGTCCCTGACACCTTGTGCATCGAGAAACGACTCATTGGAGACAAACCTTTTGATAAAGTTCAGCGCTTTGATCAAATTGGACTTTCCCGCCCCGTTTGCGCCATATATTGCCGACAGTTTAAGAACAGCCGGATTGGGCTCCCGCTGGTAGATATGCCCGGAATGTGTGACTCTCTTGGTATTCGGGAACATGTCGAACTGCTCCAATTCATTGAACGAGAGGAAATTCTTAACGATCAATCTCAGCAACATAGTGTCGTCTTTTTTGCAAAGTAAGTAAATAAAACTCAAACCCGCAAGATAATCCGTGAAATATTCACGGATTATCTTGCGCTCTTCATTTTACAATCCCTCTCAACATCACCGGCACCTCATCAAACTCATCGAACCACAAGACCTTGACGCCCATGGTGTAAAAGAGTTGCCAGGCTTTTTCGGGCTGGTTGTAGTCACTTTTGCGCAGGAATGCAAAATGCGGAGGATCCTTTGTGCCGATCTCGTTGGCAATGTCCAGCAGGCGGCGAAGATTAGGGTCGGTCAGGGACAGGCCGATGAAGAAACAGGTCGTGTTTTTTAAAGCATGAAGCTGTTCCGTATTAGACCAATGAAACGCCTCCTTGTACAAGAGATGGTATTCGTCTTCACTCAAGACCACGTTTTCTTCAAAGGACGGATCATCATCCCGTGGGACAAACCCGTGGACATGGTAAATGGGTAATGTTCCTGGGGAGGGCCGATTCTTTCCGTCAATAATACTGAAAGTGCGCTGGTCGCCAATGGATTGCTCTAACAAATCATCGTAGTTGTATGTGATGACTCGACGTACGTTTGGATTTACCGCCGTATTCATCACCGCTTCGACAAGCTTAGATTTCCTCGGAGGACTCTTGTAAAGCACACGCTTGATTAACGGTACAAAATCTTCACTATTTTCGCCGAGCGCATTCTTCAGGTACCGAGCCATGACAATGGGAGAATGTCGGGTATCTGCCTCGAGGACGGCATAGTAATACTTCTCTCTATCGGGATTATTACTGTTCACCTCTTCCACCATACGCTCGATTAGACCATTCCAATCCGGCAGACCGGCGCTTCGACCGACACCGGAGCCCAAGAACAGGCTTACATCACCTTGATGAAAACGTCCTTTCGCTTCCTGTAACAATGAATCTTGATTCTGAGGAATAGGTACAATGGACGTGTCTCTGTCATTATGAGGCAACAACTCCTGATTCAGAGTCACCCCTGTAGCATTTCTCAACTCCTGCAAGGAGAGAATCCGGACATTGTCGAACTGTTTTATCTCCTTTCTTGTCTTCTTGGAATCTTCCTCTTCATAAACCAAAACGAAATGCTGGGCTAATCCTAACTTTAGGGAAGTTCGTGCCATTCTGGTAACTTGCGCTACTGAATCTGAGACAAGCTTTGTCTTTAATTCTATTGCGGTTTGGGGTGGGAAATCCAACCTCTTGCATCCCTCCGGCAAGAACAAATCAAACACATAGTCCCCCGAGCGGTACTCCGAAAGAATCGTTTCGGAGCCAGTCAGTTCAGACTCAATGATCCGTTTTACTTCAGATTCAAAGAAGAAGAAAAAGAAGAACATAGTCAAACGTTCTAATAACGGCTATAGGAACTTATATTTCAATTATCCTTTCCTGCCCTTTCCTGCCCTTTCCTGCCCTTTCCTGCTCTTTCCTCCCCCGTCACTCCTTCCTTCGGCAATTCCCTCCCCTCATACTCTTTCATCTTCTCTAACAACCGCTTCAACTTTCTTGACCGCTCCGCCATCTCCTCCTTATACTCATCAAACAGGATAGACAAATTCTTATGGATGATTTCCATCGCTTTCTGGAGCAAGTCCACTATTTTGATAAGAGCCCAGATGTTGACGACTGCTGTTGGATAATCACATTTACGATAAGCGTCCATTTGATCAGGAAAGGATTCCTTGTGTGCATCAATCTGATTTCTAACAATCTCCGCATCTCTTTTGGGGACCATCATTCTCACCAGCGACCGGACTCCTTTCCAGAGTTCCCGTTTATTTTCAGCACTCAATAAGACATCCGGCAGGTTAATCATATCTCGAGAGGCCCTCTTGAACAGATCATTATCTTCAGCCTCGAAGATTATCGTGAATGCATGTTTACTGAGAACGACTCGCTCCGTATCATTCTTCGCTTGAAGCAGACTAATCAATGATGATGTCGCGTCCATTTGTAGCAGGGTCAAAAAACCCATCAAATCGGTCACTTCCTTCTCTGATTTTATGACCTGAGCCCAGCGTTGCTTTGGATAGGGATCGTGCTCTTCTTTGTCAATATCATTTTGCAAATCTTCCAGAACTCCCTTATTGTGTTCCGAAATCGCCCAATACAATCCTGCTTGCCGCCCCGCCAATTCGAGACTCTCTCGTAACGTTTCGACGGTTATTCCCTCTGTATCAGACCATCCAACAATCGATTTAACGATATTATCTCCGATTTCAAAGAATGTAGCCAAACTTAAATCCGGATCTTGCGCTTCACTATCACTCATTGGCATAATTGTAGATACTCAAGCCTGCCAAAGCCCCTCTACGCGACCGTTGCGAGAGCTGAGCACCGGCAGGCACTTTTGTTATTGTCTCCGAATATCACATTCTCGTGGCGTCCGACCAGCGCCAGAAGCCAGGAGACAAAAGAAGTCAAGGCATTATTGTTCATCCAATGCCTCATATTGTACGCTGCGGCGGCCATCAAGGTGTTGATGGCG
>Ga0247611_10006387_pt1 | contig 15161 bp, 15 predicted proteins | sample 177DNAGHGhighgp2_FD_192422 | JGI IMG/M metagenome (GOLD analysis project Ga0247611, IMG submission 192422) | Sheep rumen microbial communities from Palmerston North, Manawatu-Wanganui, New Zealand - 1770 DNA GHGhigh gp2 | ecosystem: Host-associated > Mammals > Digestive system > Stomach > Rumen...
CGCTTCGAGCATGGCTTCGGACGCACGGCCGAGGCGGACGAGGTACTCGCAGTATTCGTGGAGCGAGGTGAAGTAGAAGTCGCGGGCTTCCTTGCGCTCGATCAGCAGGTCCTTAAGTTCGGCCGCGGTCTCGTCCATCCGAGAGTAGTCGTGCTGGGCGAAGCGAACGGGCATTTCCAGCGAGAGGGCGAGACATTTGTAGCGGTAGTCGTCTTTCCGGACTCCGGCTGCGTAAATCGAATCTGCAAGGGCAAGGTTGTCCGGGTTGAACTGCTGCATTCGGCCGTAGGCATAGCGAAGGAAGGTCTCCTGGTCCACCCGCAGACGGTTCACGATCTGAGCGGGGGCAGGGAGACACAAAAGGCCGGCCAGAAGGGCGAGAAGCAGTCTTCGAAGGGTCATTTCTCCCGGGACTGGACTATCTGGATCTGGGTAATGACGGTAGTGAGGAGCTTCTCCATTATGATGGGTTTCATAATGAAGTCGTCTGCGCCCATATTGTAGCCTTTGACAACGTCCTCGTTGGAGTTGAGGGCGCTGAGGATGACTATCCTGATGTCTGCAGTCTCGGGGTTCTCCCTCAGACGGCGGATTACTTCGAAGCCGTCTATTCCCGGCATCATCAGGTCGAGAAGGATGAGGTCCGGTTTCTGCTGGGCTACAGCATCAAGAGCGGCCTGTCCGTTGGCGGCTGTCCTCATCTTGAAATTGAAGCGCATAAGCATTTTCTGAACCAGAATGAGGTTCAGCGGAATATCGTCCACGGCAAGTACGTTGTACTTAGAGTAGTCGTGGTCCTGGGCGTAGAGAGGGGTCATTGTTTATTCTTGTTCTTTTTTGTAGCAATGTATATTGATAGAGCCAGAAGGGCAACAGCCATCACGGCGATCGCAATCCAAAGCCCGAGAAGCTGCGTTCTCTGTCTCTCGATCTGAAGGTTCAGGCGGCTGTCGTGCATCATCGCAGACATCTCCTCGGTTTTAATATCGTTCAGGGCGCTGAGGTCATGGTAAAGGGTCGCGATTATGAACGAGCCTATCCATCTTGCGACATCCTCGCGATTGTATGCAAGAGCAAGATTCCTGCTGTAGAGCATGCTTGGGCGGGATTTCACCTGTTGAGCGAGAGGAACGACTGCTTCGAAGGGGGCTTTTGTCAAGATAGCATCGACGTAGGCGAGAACATTAGTGCTGCCGGCAACCATGTTCTCCATAAATTGATCCGAGAGGCAGAAGTCGCGGTGTTTAGAGTATGTTTCTGTGTCTTTATCCAAGGCGGCGAAAAGAGCCTTGTAGTAGCGGAAGCGCAGCGTATCGGCGTGGGTCAGGGAAGTCTCCTCGGCTTTTCTTATAAAGAACCTTGCTGAGTCAGGGTTGTCGTGATAAAAGTCAGCGAGGTCGCAACACTGGCGGGTAATGCTTTGTCTGCGGATGGTAGGATCCGATGAATTGTCGTAGATGTCAATAGCGTTGCGGGTATGTTTACGGGCGTTGATTATATCGTTCTGGCGCTGGTAGAGGATGGCAACGTAGATGTTGCTCTGCCAGAGACCATACTCGTTCTGTTCCCGGGCTGCGATGTCCATCATCTCCCGAAGCAGGGCCATTGCGTGGATTTCCTGGCGGGTGTTTATATAGTAGGTCTGTACAATGGTCTGAGCGTAGTAAAAATACTGAAGGAAGCCTGTTTCCCGGGATACTTGCTGAGTCTCGCGGCGCTGTTTTTCGACCATCTCATTTCCGATCTGATGGTCTTCTTCAATACGGGCAAAACGGATAACACGCTTGAGTTTCTCTACGTAGAAAAGCGTACGGGCTTTTTCGTCTCCGACTTCCTGGGCTCTTTGAAGAAGCGCGTTGTTGGCTATCTCGAAGGCGTCTGTGTTGGTATCCACTACCAGTTTATCTGCCATCTTATAGTACTCGTAGCAGGTGTCGTCTATTGAGTACGGGTTATTCTGCGCGAACACTGAGATCAGAGTCGAGCAGATCAAGACGGCGATACAAACCGGGCGTTTCATTTTTCTTCAGGGTTGATGGGGACAATAAATACGAAGCGTGCGCCCGGACCGGGATGAGCCGTATCCAGCCGTACCTGCGCGCCCATTCTTGTCGCGATATCGCGGCAGATGCTCAGGCCGAGGCCTGTCCCCTGTACGAATTCGTTGAGTTTCGTAAAGCGTTCGAATATCTTCTCGGCCTGGTCGGCAGGGACTCCGGAGCCGGTATCGGTAACGGAGAAAGTGACAAAGCCGGGATTCTCGGACAGCGAGCTCGCAAGCTTGATTTCACCCTCTAAGGTGTGTTTGCAGGAGTTGGTAAGGAGATTGATCAGAATCTGCTGCACACGTCTTGGATCAGTCCTGAAAGTGAAGGGCTCCTCCTCTTCGGGGGCGTAATACATCTTAACTCCGGGCTGAAGACGGTGTTCGGCGCTGGAGATGGCAGCCAGACACATGAAGTCCTTTTCGCCCTCTTCGTAGGTAATGCGGTATTCGCCTTTGTCCATCGAAGATGCGTTGAGGATATCGTCGAGGAGCATGGTCAGCATCTTCGTGTTGTTGACTATGTGGCCGGAGAATTCTTCTTTTTCTTCCGGTGTAAGGCTTCCGTCCGGCAGAGCGAGAAGCTGCGAAAAACCAACGATGGCGTTCAGCGGAGTACGGACTTCGTGGCTCATATTCTGGACAAAGCGGGTTTTTGCGGCATTGGCCAGAACTACCTGCTGGTGCGCTTTCTTGAGCTGGCGGATGTGGATCAGCGAGAGCAGGGCAGTGAAGAACAAGACGATAGCCAGAAGTATAGAAACAAGTCTGGAGACTCGTGAGAGCTGCTGCTCCTTAGAGACCAGTTCCGCATTGAGGGCGGCTTTTCCCATCGTCACGTCGAGTTCGGTGATACGGGAGAGGTTGGTGTCGGAGATAATGGCCTCCATCAGGTTGACCAGCTTCTTCTCAACGTTGAATGCGAAATCTTTGTAGCCCCAGTTCTCGCAGAGATTGGCAATTACCTTCATCTCGCGGACCGTAGCGAGGCTATAGATCTCCTCCTCACGCTCGATGATTGAGCCGTCGCGGCATGCATCGATAAGGGAGAAGAAAAGGCCTGACCTTCTGGTGATGGTATTGAACTGAGGATCGTTCTTGCAAACCTCGCGAAGCTCCATATATCTGTCCATGTCGTTGTCGAGGGCGGCAAGACGAAGCTCGTAGTAGGTACAGCGCAGGGAATCAAGATGGTCCTTTGCGAATTTCTTTGCCTTTGCGACATTGATCCTTACTGAATCGGAGGCGATAGGGTAAGTATCAGCGAGGTCGCAGTAGAGGCGGGTAGGGGATTCGTCTCGGATAGACTCGTCCGATGTAGTGTCATAGAGCTTAATAGCCTGAAGGAGGTGGGGCTTGGCGCTTACGTAGTCGCTGTGGCGGATGTAGATGTCTGCCAGATACTTCGAGCTGGCCCAGACTCCGTAGGCATCGCCCTCGTCAAGGGCAAGGTTCTGCATTTCCTGCAGGAGCTGAAGGGCTCTGTAGGCTTCGCCGTGCTTGGAAAAATATTCCTGGGAGAGCTGATACGAATAATAGAAATAGTAGGGTTGCTTCTTTTCCCTCGCAACCTGTTTCAGGCGCTCGCGGGTTTCGTTGACGTTCGCGTCATTGTCTTCCGACTTGGGGCGGGCTATCAAATTCTTCAGCTGCTCTACATAATAGATAACCTGAGCTTTGTCATCTTTTTTATTTATAGCGGCCTGAAGGAACAAATCAGCTGCAGCGCTGAAGCCTTCCTTCCCCAGTTGCTTCTCCACTTCCTGATACAGAACATAACAAGTATTGTCTATTCCGAGCGGATTGTTCTTGTCTGTAACGGGAGCTGCCCACGCACAGAACGTGAGCAGCACAAAGATGGCTAGGAGAATCTTTTTCATCCCGGCTCTAGAATTCGTCGTTGTTCTCGTAGATCTTGGTCTCCCAGTCGCTTACAGTTGCGTCGAAGGTGATTTCCTTATAGAGTTTTCCTGTATCGAGGCCGAGGTGGAAGGTGTACTGCCTTCCGTAGGCCATCACGTTGTCCGGAAGAATGCCGTAGAGCATGTAGTTGGCTTTCTGATTAGTAAGAGCGCTATAAGTAAAGCCGTTGAGGGTGAACGCTTCTACATCGTAAGTAACTTCTACACACTGTTTTCCCATCATGATTTCGTCCGGGATAGCGTAGAAGCGATAGCTGTCTGCCATACGGGGGACGAGGGAGTTCTTACCGATGAAGAGTTCGTTCTCCATTCCGACTCCGACCTTAGCGTCTCCTTCGAAGACGAGCTCGTCGCGGTAATAACCACGGCGGTGCCAGAAGCCGTCTCCGGCCTGGATGTCGTTGACAAAGATACCTGCGGAGGCAATCTTGGTCGCTACTACCTTACGGAGGTGGATAAGACCCTGAAGGGCGGGATCTACGGTAACATCGCAGATCTTGAAGCCGATATCGTTTGTAATGTGTTGGAACTCGAGCGGGACCATATTCAGCTGATCAAGAGCGCTCTGGACCGTCTTCGAAACGAGCGGGCCGGCCTCTGTATCCGCATTGCTGAACGGGATGCTGTACGTAGCATATTCGTCTCCGTAGATAAGATTGGCTACGTGGGGGTAATACGCACTGAAAGAAACTACTGTAGGGATATCCCACAGACCTTTATCGAAGAAACCCTGATATTGTCCGCTTACTGTTCCGACTGCTTCATTGTCGAGGATAAGGGTACCTGTCTCGAAGTCTACTCCTACCAGACCGAAGGAGCGGGATTTATCCATAGTAGCGATTCTGTCTTCGCTTTCGTAGATGTCTCCTTTTGTTTTTGTAATAGCTCCTTCCGGAATCGTTTGTCCGTCGCGGGTGACCTTGACGGGGAATGAGATCTTTCTCTTGCCGGTACCGTTATCGGAATCCGGGGTATCCAAATCAAGGGTACATGAGCTTAAAGCCAGCGCCAATAGGGCGATAAGGGCCAGGGGTTTCAGTGATAGTGCTTTCATTAGGACCAAAGATAGGAAAATATTTTTAATATTTTTTTGTTGTATTCTTGCAAATTAAAAAAATCGTCGTACCTTTGCAGTGTACTATTGAACTAATACACGAAAAATAATATGATAGAGATTAACAATTTAGCTTTCAGCTACGGTCCCAAGAACGTACTGAACAACATTTCGATGAAGCTTGAGGAAGGGAAGATCTACGGTCTTCTCGGAGAGAACGGAGTCGGCAAGACTACTCTCCTTACTCTGCTCTGCGGTCTGAAGAAACCCCAGGAGGGAACTATCGTCGCAGACGGAGCTGATCCTTACAAGAGACAGCCTTCTTTCCTGGAGAACATCTACTACCTCCCTGACGAGGTTGCACCCCTGAACACTACCGCCGACAGGTGGGCCAAGTCAACCGGAAAATTCTGGCCGAACTTCAACTTCGACACCTATATCAATATAATGAAGGAGTTCGAGACCGATGGCAGCCAGAAGATGAACGCGATGTCCGCCGGCCAGCTCAAGAAGGCCTACATCGCCTTCGCTCTCGCGGCGGGAACCCGCTACCTTCTGATGGACGAGCCCACAAACGGCCTCGACATTCCCTCGAAGTCGCAGTTCCGCGCAGCTATCATGAAGTACACCCGCGAAGATTCGACCATCGTCATCAGCACCCATCAGGTGCGCGATCTCGAGAATGTCATCGATCCTATCGTCATCCTCGACCGCTGCGATGTTCTTCTTAACGCCTCTATCGAAGAAATCAGCTCGAAGCTCTTCTTCGACTACGGAAACCAGATCCAGCCCGGCTCGCTCTATGCCGAGCAGCTCCCCGGCGGCTTTATCCAGGTCTATCCCAACACTACCGGCAAGGAGAGCAAGGTCAATGTCGAAGCGCTCTTCAATGCAGTCCACAACAATAAAGAACTCGTAAAAGGAATTTTCAGCCATGAATAATGTATTATCTCCCAAGAGGTTTGGCAAGTATCTCTGCTATGACCTTGAAAACGCCTGGAACAACTTCGGTCTGAGCCTTATAGTCCTCGGACTCCTTCCTGCCATCATTTTCGTGGTGTTCCAACTCTTCTCCCTCATTTTCAACGGACATTTTACTGTAAGTGACGACGCCATTACGCCGATGAGATTTATCTCCGGTATCGTTTGCGTAATCGTGGGCTTTATCGTGTTCCCGACCAAGGGATACGGCTCTGTAACCAAGAAGCGCGCGGGTTCGTCCTTCCTGATGCTGCCCGCATCGACTTTCGAGAAGTGGCTCTCGATGATGATCGTCCTCTGCCTGGCTGCTCCTCTTTGCCTCGGCGCTCTTTACATAGGATCCGACACCCTGCTGGGACTCGTTTTCCCCAACTCTTACGGAACTCCCATCGTCAAAATGCCCTTCAATGAGATGTTTTCGGAGGTCGAGATGCCCGTTGATTTGAATATCAACTTTTCAGGTATTGCGTGGGGGAACTGGGCGTCTTCAACCCTTTTCTTCCTGCTTGGAGCCATGATCTTCAAGAAAGGAAAGGTAGGAAAGACTATCCTCGCCCTGTTTGCTCTGTCTATAATCATTTCTACTGCCATGTCGGTAGCTGGCGGAGCATTTATGGATCAGGATGCCAATGTCTTCCTGAAGATGTTCGATGAAGATCCCGAGATAGCGGCCCGCAAACTTATCAACTTCGCCCAGATATCTCAGTATGTCCAGGTTGCAGTCCTGATGGGGCTCAGTTACCTGCGTCTTCGCTCAATCAAACACTAAAAGCTATGGAATTCAACGAGAATAAACCTATCTACATTCAGATAGCGGACGGAATCTGCGAACAGATTCTCTCCGGGAAACTGGAGGCTGGGGGGCGTATCCCTTCAGTCCGGGAGTGGGGCGCGACAATAGGCGTAAACCCCAATACCGTAGCCCGCTCCTACGATGAACTTACTGACCGGGGCGTCATCTTCCAGAAGAGGGGAATAGGCTTCTTTGTCTGCGAAGACGCTAAAGACGCCATCCTCAAGACTGAGAAACAGAAGTTCATAACCGAAGAATTACCCGAATTTGTAAAACGCGCCAACCTTCTTGGCATCAACCTTAAAGAATTGATATGAGAATGTTTTTGACGGCAGCTTTAGTGCTCGCCACCCTTGTTTCCTGCAATTTTACTGTTTCCGGATCAAACGGAACCGAAATAATCGGCAGTTCGGAAACTCAGACCCGTACAGTGGAAGTCCTTCCTTTCGACCAGCTTACCGTCAACATCCCCTGCGATGTGGTTTACGAGCTGGGCGCCCCCAAGATAGTCATCGTGGCCAGCGAGAAATACATGAACCATATCGTAGTGGATCAGGACGCATACGGCAGCGTCACTATCAAGACAGACGACAAGAGGATCCGTTCTTTCAAGAACACTAAGATCTATATCACTTCCGATGTTCTTTCTGCCCTGAACATCAACGGTGCGGTAGATATGGAGTGTAAACACGGAATCCGCTCCACGGGCGATTTCTCCCTTACTCTGAACGGCGCTGGCGACCTCGATATCGCGGGCCTCGACGCAACAAACGTTACCATAAAGTGTAACGGAGCGGCAGACCTGGAACTCAGCGGCCTCAGGGCCACATCTCTCGAGGTAACCATGAACGGCGCCGGCGATGTCAGTGTAGGCGGCAGGGTCGACAGCGCAAGGCTCACGATCAACGGAGCCGGCGAGATCGACGCCACCCAGCTCGAGGCTGCCAGCATCCGTCCTTCAGTAAACGGAATCGGCAGCATCAGAACTCAGTAATACTCTGAATCGAAAAAAGAAGCTGGCGGCTTTGTTAGAGCAATGCCGCCAGCGAATCGTAATAAGTCTTGGAGACCGGAATAGGAGGAGTACCCGGGGTATCGAGGTCTGCGAAGACGAAGCCTGCGGAGTCCTTCCTGAGAACTGTTACGTGGGCTGGATTGACGAAGAAAGCCCGCTGGCAGCGCTGGAGACCCTGTTTGTGTAGCATGTCTTCAAGACGCTTCATCGAAGAGCGAAGCTGATATTTCTTTACGCTTTCGCCGTCTAAGTAGACTATATTTACATAGTTCTCGTTAGCTTCTACATAAAGAAGGGAAGAGACTGCGACCGCAAGCTTGAGCTTCTGGTTTGAATCCTTGAAGCGGATAAGGTTGTCGTCTGTGGCGGTCTCTGTTACTTCGCGGTTCTTTGCGTAGATTATAGTTCCCATCTCGATAATGAGGTAGGGGCATACCAGTACTCCGAAGAAATCTACCAGACAGCGGGGAAGAGCGTAGAAAAAGCTGTACTGTTCGCGGCCGATAGTCATAAGGGCCATGAACATTGCTCCGAAGCAGGCGAACAGGAATACCTCAAGGATACACCAGGCGGAGTATGAAAGGTAGGTAGGATTCATCTTCTTCCTCAAAAAGAAGAAGGCGAGACGAGTTCCTACAAGAATAAGCAGGAGAATAGTCGAGAGGATAGTCACATTGAACTCGAGGACCATCGCTCCGGCATCTAGAAATTCTACTATACCGGCCGGCCTGTAGATCAGCATGAAGAGCAGGAAATAGACCGGCAGGCCCACGAAATGAACTATCTGGGCAGGGAACTTGAAGAAAGCCCTAGGAAGACCTGTGTTGTTTTGCATAACGTACAAAGATAAATGTATTTTGTTATCTTTGCAAAGTATGTCTAAAACCTGGATCAAGACTATAGCCGCGCTTGCGGCCTTGCTACTCCTCCTCTCCTGCGGACAAAACAGGAATCAGGAAGGATCGTCAGTTCCCGAAGTAAAAGGATTTGAACTTCTCTCGCATATCCCCTCGGATGCATGCGGAGTAATAGTGTGTGATAAAGCTGCCGCCGGTCTTGAGAACATAATGGACAGCCGCAGCGTATTCCGTGAGTTTTCTTACGGAGCGCTTGCAGACTCCAAGATGGTGATTTCGTATCACTTCCAGGGCGAACTTATCCCGATGCTCGCAATCGATGCGGGAAAGACTCAGTCAGCCGTCAGGAATGCTGCTCCGGTAATGGAAGCGGCCGCTGAGTTCGGGCTCCAGTCGCGCCTCGTCGCCGCCCCGGCCCGCAAGCGCGGCAGCCGGAGCGTGCTGCTCCTCAGCCCTTCGGAGCCCCTCATAGACGCGTCCGAGCGCCATATGGAAGCCCACACCTCCGTCCTGGAGGTAGTCGGCCTTACCGAAGCGCTGGAAAAAGCTCCCTCAAAGGGCGATGTAGTTATCTTCCGCAACGACGCAATCGCGAACCTTCTCCCGAAGGATTTCCTTTCGAAATACCTTGGCAGAAAACAGCTCGTAGGCTTTATAAAGGGATGGTCAGACTGGACAGTGATGCATCTCAGCGGATCTGAACCTGCAGGGAAAGGCGTATATCTCAGCTATGATGTAAGGGCTGTCTATCCCGAGGATTACTCCAAGGCCGCAAAGGTCTTCGAAGACCAGGGCTACGGCGAGAGCAAAATCCCCGATATCATCCCTCAGGGAGCTACCTACGTAGTAGATCTTCCTCTCTCCTCTGTAGAGACTTTCATGGAGTCGAGGAAAAAGAATCTCGTAGCCGGCGCCGGACTCAACAAGTTCGTCAATGCCTGCAATCAGCTTAAAAAGAACACCGGAGTAGACCCTCTGAAATGGGCCGCTGAAACCGATATCAAAGAAATAGCGAAAGTACAGTGGAAGGGCGAGGAAGTTCTCCTCATTCGCCCCGCGAAGCCCCTCGTTTCCCACAACGTCCGCTATAATACACACCGCGGGTTTGTCTCCACCCTCTTCGGACAGGGCTTCTCGCTTGCAGACGACTCCCACGACGCCTGCATCGGTAACTGGCTTATCATAGGCAGCGAATCTGCCGTGAAACATTTCCTTGCCTCGGAAGTGAGGCAAAAACTCCATTATTGGCCCACCAAAAATGTAAAGGCGATAGTCCTCGCAGACGATTGCCAGCTTTCGTGGACCCGAAGCGAACTCCGCTTCGATGTGTACAGAACCTATTAGTATGCTTAAAGTTAAATCACTCAATAAGCAGCTCGAACGCAGCTTCAAGAAGAACTGGTGGAGGCCCGCCCTGTCAAATTACAAGGGCGAGACTATGAACTATGCCATGTTGGCCGAGCGTATCGCAATCATCCAGCGCCACTACAGAAGATTCGGCGTTAACCCGGGCGACAAAATTGCTATCTGCGGCCGCAACCAGGCCAACTGGGGCGTAAGTTTCCTCTCCGTAATGACCTACGGCGCAGTTCCGGTACCCCTTCTCCATGATTTCAACCCTGCAAACATCACCGAACTTGTCCTCCATTCCGAGGCAAAGGTCCTCTTCATAGACGAACTCATCTGGGAAAAACTGGACTCGACTAAGTTCGAAGGCCTTCTTGCCGCGGTAAACATTTCGGATTTTCGCATCCTTTATACAACTATAGACAACCTGGATAAAGAGAGGGCGAAAGTAATCTCCGACTTCCACACCGAATACGCTTCCGGCCTCCGTCCCGAGAATCTCGACTTTTATCGCGACTCCCCGGACGAACTGGCCCTGATCAACTACACCTCTGGAACCTCCGGTTTCTCAAAGGGTGTAATGATCCCTTACCGCGCCCTTATCGCCAACATCGAGTTCGCGGCCAACGACGCCGAGCCTCAGATGGACTATACCTGCGATATGGTAGCGATGCTTCCCAGCGCCCACATGTACGGCCTTATGTTCGAATTCCTCTTCGAGATGTGTATCGGAGCCCATACCCACTTCCTCTCGAAGACCCCGAGCCCGAAAGTCATCATGACCGCTTTCCAGGAGATCCACCCCGCGGTTATCATCAGCGTCCCGCTCATCATCGAAAAGGTCTACAAAAACCAGATCAAGCCCATGATGAGGCGTTTCCGCTTCTTCGTCGGGGCCCCGTTTATCGGAGGGATCCTTCGCAGGGCGGTGCGTAAGAAGGTGGTCGCCGCTTTCGGCGGCAAGTTCGAGGAAATCATCCTCGGCGGCGCGCCCGTGAACCCGGAGGTAGAGAAGTTCTTCCACAAGATGCGCTTCCCCTTTACGGCCGGCTACGGAATGACCGAATGTGCCCCTATCATCACCTATGCCCACTGGAACCGTTCCAAGGTCGGTTCGTCGGGCAAGGCGGTCGCGGGCTGCAAGATAAGAATCGATTCCAAGGATCCCGAGCATATCCCGGGCGAAGTCCAGGTCAAGGGCCCCAATGTTTTCCTGGGCTACTACAGAAACGAAGAAGCTACAGCCGCAGCCTTTACCGAAGACGGATGGTTCAAGACTGGCGATATGGGCATCATCAAGAAAGGCTACCTCTATCTTAAGGGTCGCCTCAAGTGTATGATTCTCTCCGCCAACGGTCAGAACATCTATCCGGAAGAGCTCGAAGCAGTAATCAACAACTTCCAGTATGTAGTTGAGTCGCTGGTAGTTGAGGAAAAGGGTGGCCTTACCGCCATCATCCATCCCGACTACGCCTCTGCGGCCCTCGACGGAATCGAGGAAGAAGAACTCGAAGGAAAGATCCTCAGCAGCCTTCCCGAAATCAATCCTCAGCTTCCTAATTACGCTCAGATCCGTAAGATTGAAATCCTCAAAGAAGATTTCATCCGTACTCCCAAGCGCAGCATCAAACGTTATCTATATCTGAAACATGAATAAATTCGACGAAAGGTATCTGGAGATGGCCGAGGTATGGGCCAAGAATTCCTATTGCAAAAGGCGTCAGGTCGGAGCCCTGCTCGTCAAGGACCGTATGATTATCTCCGACGGTTACAACGGAACCCCTTCGGGCTTTGAGAACCAGTGTGAAGACGAAAACGGCGTCACTAAACCCTACGTCCTCCACGCCGAAGCGAATGCCATCACCAAGGTCGCGAAGTCGGGCAACAGTTCCGAAGGCGCAACCCTTTATGTTACAGCATCACCCTGTATGGAGTGTGCCAAGCTCATCATCCAGGCAGGAATCAGGCGCGTAGTCTACAAGGATCTCTACCGCATTACAGACGGTATTGATCTGCTGAAGAGCGCCAATATCGAATGCGAGCAGATCGACATCAACAAGAATGAAAAGTAGCTCCTGGTCTGCGATAGCAGTAGCCCTGGTCGGCATTCTGGTCGGCGCGATGGGTGTTCTGACCGTTCAGAAAGTGATCGGCCAGAAGGCCCGCCTTAAAGCCGAGTATCAGGACTGGCGCAAGCTCAATCTCATCCTCCAGAAAGTCGACGAGAACTATGTTGAACCAGTAGACAGGAAAAAGGTGACGGATGCGGCGATAGTAGCAGCCCTCTCCCAGCTCGACCCCCATTCGGTCTACCTGCCCCCGCAGGAGCTCGAGGAGTCGGAAACCAACCTTGCCGGCGGCTTCGACGGCATCGGAATCCAGTTCAACGTCCCCAACGACACCGCCGTGGTGATCGAGGTTATCCCGGGAGGCCCTTCGGAAAAGGTCGGCCTGATGCCGGGAGACCGCCTGCTTAAGGTAGATTCGGTCGCGATCGCGGGCTGCCGCTATCCTCAGGACAGCATGGTCCGAAGGATGAGGGGAGTAGCCGGGACCAAGGTCACGATTACGGTCAAGCGCGGCGCGGAGGTCATCCCGTTCGAAATTACCCGCGGCAAGATCCCTACCCACAGCGTCGACGCCTCATTCATGGTCGGCGACACAACTGGCTATATCCGCCTTTCGAAGTTCGCCCGCACTACCTTTAAAGAATTCAGCGAGGCCGCCGAGGCCCTTCAGAAGCAGGGCATGCGCGAGCTCATATTCGATCTTCGCGACAATTCGGGCGGCTACCTCGATCAGGCGCTGCTGCTCAGCGACGCCTTCCTCGAAAAGGGCGATACCATAGTCTATCTCGAGGGCCTTCACCGCAAGCGCGAAGATTATCTCGCGGACGGCCGCGGGGCGCTAAAGGATATCGCGCTGAAGGTCCTGATAAACGAGGGGACCGCCTCGTCCAGCGAGATTTTCGCGGGCGCGGCGCAGGACAACCGCCGGGGAACTATCTACGGCCGCCGTTCGTTCGGCAAGGGCCTCGTCCAGGAACCGGTCTTTTTCACGGACGGCAGCGGAATCCGCCTCACGGTTGCCCGTTTCTACACCCCGTCCGGCCGCTGCATCCAGAAGCCTTATACCGACGACTATGCCTACGAGGTCTACAAGCGATACGGCGAAGGTGAGATGGTGGATGCAGACAGCATGAATGTCTCGAAGGGCGGTATCATCCCGGATGTCTTCGTCCCGATCGACACTACCCGCGCGAGCGATTTCTACATGAAGTGTAATCGAAAGGCTACTACGATGCGTTTTTCATCGGCCTATTTCGATCAGCATAAAGACGAGTTGCTTTCTATAAGCGACTACTCTCAGTTGCTGCGCTATCTAGACCACGCAGGACTTGACCGCCAGTTCCTCGCTTACGCAAAGCAGAAAGACGGACTTGTCCCGAAGGCAGGGGAGTGGGAAGAGTCTGAAAGCTATATGATGACTCAGATAAAGGCTCTTGTCGGCCGCTACTCAAAGCTCGGCGACAATGCCTTTTATCATCTTTATCTCCAGATAGACGACGTGTTCGCCGCCGCTACTGAGCGATAAAACTGTAGACTATATTACCGATTTCTTTAGGATTGCCGGTCTTGCTTCGCGAGAACCGGCTTCTTTTTGCCGCGCCCAGCGCATAATCGCGAAGGCAGCGGTCTGCGGAGGAGACTTCGTCCTGGACTTTCGCGTCCACGACATCGCCCTCGGCGTTGACCGTAACGATGACCGTGACCTCGCCCGCGCCTATACATTTGTAGGCCGGGATGGGGAGGTAGCTGCCCTTGCGCTCGCCCAGCGAATAGGAGAGGACTGACGGGCCCTGGTAGGCCGGTTCCTCTTTCTCGGGCTTCTGGGGCTTGGGTTTAGGCTGGGAAATGGCCGCGAAATCCTCCTGCTTGCGGTTGATGTTCTCGCGGGCCTGGCGCTCGATACGGCGGGCGTCTTCGTAGAGCTTTTCGGCATCGGTCCCACGGTCATCCTTAAGCTTGCTTCGGTCTACAGCTACGTTTCGCGGGGCCTCGGTACGGACGCCGGCCTCGCGAAGCATCCGCTCGACACGGTCGTTAGCCGCTTTCTGGCGGGCGAGCTCTTTCTCGAGCTTTTCGATCGGGTCCTGCCTGCTGAAGTCGAGCATGATGCTCTGGCGCCGGCGGTCGATCTCCGGGCGGACAACCGTTAGGAGCAAAACGAGAATCACCGCGAGGTGTACGCTCACGGTGACCAGGATTCCTATTAGGTTGTCGCGCATAGGGGCGGCTATTTTTGTTGTTTGAGCTCCTTGCGGATGGTATTGTTGATAACGTCGATGGCGACTTTGTTGTGGCCTCCCTGAGGGATGATTATATCGGCGTAGCGCTTGCTGGGCTCGATGAACTGAAGGTACATCGGCTTGACGGTCTTCGAGTAACGCTCGATTACCCAGCGGACGTCCTTGCCGCGCTCGACTATGTCGCGGGTCATCACGCGCATCAGGCGGTCGTCATCGTCTGCGTCCACGAAGATCTTGATGTCCATCTGGTCGCGGAGTTCGGGGCAGGTGAAGACGAGGATACCCTCGATGATGATGACATCGGCCGGGTCGACATGGACAGTTTCTGTCTTCGAGCGGCTGCAGGAGATGTAGGAGTAGATAGGCTGCTCGATGCTCTTGCCGGCCTTGAGCTCGGAGAGCTGCTGGCAGATTAGCTCCCAGTCGATAGCGTCCGGGTGGTCGAAGTTGTGGTTGCGTTTTTCTTCGTCCGTAAGGTCGCTGGAGTCTTTGTAGTACGAATCGAGGGGAATAGTAACTACACTCTCTCCCTTAAGGGTCTCTGTAATAGCTCTGACTACTGTGGTCTTTCCACTGCCGGATCCTCCGGCGATACCGATGACTAACATATGGCCTTAAAATTCTGCGTTCTTTAGAACTCCGCGTTCTTAGGAGTTCTAGGGAAGGGGATGACGTCGCGGATATTCTGCATTCCGGTGATGAAGAGGAGCAGGCGTTCGAAGCCCAGGCCGAAGCCGGAGTGGGGGCAACTGCCGAAGCGGCGGGTGTCGAGGTACCACTCGAGGTTGTCGCGCTTCATGTGGAGCTCGTCGATGCGGTGCTCGAGCTTGGCGAGGTCG
>Ga0247611_10006388_pt1 | contig 15160 bp, 1 predicted proteins | sample 177DNAGHGhighgp2_FD_192422 | JGI IMG/M metagenome (GOLD analysis project Ga0247611, IMG submission 192422) | Sheep rumen microbial communities from Palmerston North, Manawatu-Wanganui, New Zealand - 1770 DNA GHGhigh gp2 | ecosystem: Host-associated > Mammals > Digestive system > Stomach > Rumen ...
ATCCCCAATTATTTATTTAAGTTTTATATGACATTAAAATTAAAAGATAAAAATTATATTTATATATATTTTTAAATTTCAATAAAAACTCTACAATAAAAATATACTTTAATAACTTATATTTGAATTTTGACTATCATCATCGTCATCAACAGTTTCTACATCCTTTTCTTTTTTTATTTCATTATTATCAATACTATTAATATATTCCTCTTTAACATTATTTGAATTACTTCCTTTAACAGTCTCTTTATTTTCATAACCAATTATTTCTAAGAAATTTTTTTCTCCATCATAATTATGATTTTCCTTAGTGGTTAACTCTTTTGATTTTTTATACCTTTCAGCATATTTATCATATTTATCTCTTATTTCTTCTAATTTTTGGCCATCTCCTCCTAAATAATCAAATAATTTCACAGATTGGGAAATATATACATCTATTTTACCAAAAATCATATTAATTTCGGTCTCAATATCTATATCTGCAAAATTAATAGGCCAGAATTCAGCATTTGTAATATAACTTTTAAGTAAATTTTTTGGATTTATATTTTCATCACTTTTTCCTGCTAAAGATCTAGATAAAAATTTCCTTATTGCTGAACACAGTTCAAGCTTTGTTATAATAAAAGTATTATTTGGATCATCTTGATTTAAGCTTAATAAATTATCAAATTGTTTTTTGATTTGATTATTTATATCATCGAAATATTTTTTATCTAAATTATTTCGTATATTTTTCCAACAAAATAATTCAACTATTTCAATTAAATTAATTAAGCAATTAATTGTAAAATAATTATTGGTAATATTATTATTACTATTTCTTTGATTATTTTCTTCAAAGATTTCAAATTGTTTAATATTTTCTAAAACTTCTTTAAAGAAATTTTTATCTAAATCTATAAAAGGTAAATTATTTTTTGTTTCTAATATGGAAATCAAAGTTTCATTCATATTTGGACTTTCATCTAAAATAATATCTATCAAAACTTGTAAAGAAAATAGAAAATTTTTCATATCAAATTTAGGATTATTTTCATTTTTTAAAATATAGCAAACAACTGCATTTAATTCAATCTCTGTTAATTCCCTTTGTTGATATTTATCTATAAAATTAATAATTAAACTACTTCTATCTCCAATTAAACATTCATATTGATATACTACTTTTCTTATATCTTGTTTAAATGCTTTTATTCTAGGTAATATAAAAGCCGCTAATTCATCTTCTATTTCATCTAAATTATAAAATACTTCACCTCCTTTCCTTATTGAATTATCTGTAATCATTTCTAATAAAGTAGCATTTTTATCATTTCTTAAAATTATTTGACTTTCAAAATAAGGTAAATCTAATATTTGTTCAGTTTCACAATCTTGTATCATGATTTTTGAATTGAATAAATCTTTATAATTTTTTAATTGAATATTTTCAGAATTTAATACCTCATTTATAAATGAATTTTGCCATCCAGCCATATCTTTATACATTGCAAGGAGAACAAGACCAAATCCCATTTCACCAGAATCAACACATAATTCATTTAATAATACAGTATCTTCATTTATTTCCTCAAATTGTAAACCAAATTCATGACAACCTTCTTGTTTTATATATGGACGTATTTTTTTATATATTGGAATAAAGTCTCTTAATAGAGATATGAATTCTTCATCTTTGATTTCGTCTTTGACTAATTTAGATTTTGCTTCATCTCTTGAATATTTAAAAGATACAAAGTTTATCATATAATTACATAATTTATTTATTTTTGGTAAATATTTCATTAATTCTAATTTAACTCGAATCTCATCATTATTTATTATATTATTGAGAATTGGATATTTATCCTTATTTTTATCTTTTGAATTAAAAATTTTTATGAAATGTTCTTTTGTAGGATATTCAAATATATAAAAATATTTAAAATCAGGAAAATCTTTCTCCGAATATTTATCATGGCTAAATACTTCTTGTATAATTGATTTATCTGAAAGTGGATTTAAATTAATAGCATCATCATTTATTTGCTTAAAATAATTTAATAAATTTTGTTCCTTAATTTTATTCTGAATAATATCATTTATTTCTTTTTCGAAATTTATTGCTTCTTCTTTTTTTTGGAATTTCTGACAAGCTATTAATTTTTCAATAATATCATCAAAAATTAAATTGATAAAAAGTTCAACTGGTATTTTATCTAAAATATTTTGCATAATTTCCCAGTCTTTTTCTAATATATTAAAACAATTCAGATTAGCAATATTATAATTATTCATATTTTTATCTTTAATAAATCCAGCAATATTTCCATAAAAAATAAATGAATATAAAACAAAATTTAAAAATCTATAAGTGATATCTTTCATTTCTCTAACTTTTTCATCTTTAAATAAAAATTCATCTATTCCTATATTATTAGTTTTAATACCAATTATCATATCATTTTTTGCTTCATTAATTTCTTTTTCTAATTCATCTAATAATATAGTAGGTATCTTTTTGGCCTTAAGTTTATTTTTTTTCTCTGACCTTGTTTCCTCATTTAAAAATATTCTTAGATGTCCCTTTCTTTGTACAAACGATCCTTTTTTACCTCCTATTAATTGATGACATACCAAACATTTTCTTTCCTGGCTTGGAAAAGTACAACGAGGTATAGTATAATAATAACCACAGGAACACATATATACACCTATTTTTCTTGGTTCTTTTTTAAGAGTGTCTTTTATTTCATAAAATGATTTTATTTTCAAATTGTTAAATTGGAAATTTCCTGGGAGATAATTTGTTTCTAAAAATGATGAGATATTTTTAGAAATTAAATTTTGATATAAAAGGTCATTATTTGATGATTTAGATTTGCTTTTTGGAGAAAGAATGATTGATATAACAAATAAAAGTGAGTAATATAATATTTGTATTTTAGATAATTGATTTTCGTTGTTTTCTTTTGGATTAAATCCAATTTTTTGAAAGATTTTTTCTTCTAAATTTTTTATATCAAAAAAGGTATTAATAAAAGATAAAATATCTTTATCTATCAATTTTTTTTCTGAATTTAAATGATTAATGATTATTTTTATTAATTCTAGCAAAATATTTTTCTTTTCAGCTAATTCATCCTTATTACTATGTAAATAATATAAAATAGTCTGATTTGCAAGAAATATATATAAATAATTAAACTTTTTTGGTTTGAGAAACATATTTTCAAATAAACTTTTGTTAAATCCTTCTAATTGAATTTTGGCCAAAAATTCAATATATTCTTTATTTTCCCTAATTTTATTACAATGTAGTAAAAATGGTGGCTTAATAAAATTTTCATTTTGTTCAAATTTTAATATTATCTCATATTTATTAAAACCATATAGATCATTTTTTTCAGTCGAGATAGAATTATAATACTCGACGAATTTTTTCCAATCTTGAAATTTTTTTGCGATTAATTTAAGTGTATAATATTTAACAACATGTTTTTGCTTATTAATCATCCAAAATAAAATCATATTCACATCTTCTCTATCAGGGAATTCCTGATATTTATTTTCATATATAATATTCACATAATAATATAAATATATTTTAATATAAGCTATGCAATATAGTTTATATATATTATTTAGATAAATATTTATCTGACCATTTGGTTTATAATAGCATTCAATAGCATCTTTTAAATATTTTTTTGATAATTCTCCACATAATTTTTGATAATCATCTTTATTTTTATTTAAAATATTATTAAAATATTTCATACATAAAATTTCGAATCTATAAAATAATACTTCATTTATTTTTATATCATTTTTATTATTAATGCAATTTTTTATCGAATTTTTATCATTAAAATTTTCCATAAATCTCACTAAATGTTCTTTTTTATAAGGTAATTCCAAAGAATTAAATTTAAAAATCACTTTCAATAAAGGATATATATATTCCATTAATTCATAATGATATTTCAATTTATCTTCCAATACTATTTCTTTTATTATTTTTTCTCTTAAATTATTATCATATTCTCCTTTGTAATAATTGAGTAATATTTTATTCATTAATTGACTATATTCATCAATATTATTTCCGAATATTTTTATTAGCATCATATTTTGACCTTGTAAATTTTGAATTAATTCCTTTCTGTCAAATTTTGATAAAAATATTGATAATGATTCTATAGACAAATAAACGAAAGATAGATTATTATTTTTTAATTGAATTTGGGATATTATTTTCATTATTATGTCTAATGAAAAAATCTCTTTGCTAAATAATAAAAATCTTTTTTCTAGTTGAAGTATATTTTGTACAAGATATTTCACTGATTTAAAATAATCTAATTTTCCAGTGAATACCTTTTTATCCATTAATACTTCATATATTTTTTCTTTTAATATAGCACAAAGGGATTCCATAATATAAAAGAAACAAAATTTATTTACTTTATTATAATAAGAATTTCTTTTTGATTCTTCCATCGAAATCTTTTTGTAATGTATCATTGTAATAACTTCATCATATATTGTTGGTATATCTTCTAATAAGAAATAGTATAATTCTAAAATTATATTTATTTCTTTTGAATAACTTTGTAAGAAATTAACAACACTTATAAAAATGTTAAAATATTTACTATTTTTATTTACTTGCATTTCATTAATATAAATAGTTTCTTCTTTTTCTTCATTCTTATCGCTAGTCCATTCTTCTTTTATTAAATCAATAAATGAGCTATTCAATTCGATTTTATCTTTATCAAGGAAAAATAAATTTAATTCATTATTAATTCTTGTTTTTAATCTTAGTTGTAGTAATAAATTTAAAATTTGAGCTAAATTAGTATAATGTGTTTTAAATTTATCATTCTTTTTAATAAAAGTGAAAAAACATTCCTCAAAAAAATTAGAAATTAATTCTTCACTATTAGAATTAAGTATATCAAGAACAATTTTGTTTTTTTTATCTTTAAAAATTTCAAATTTTAAATTATCATCAAATTTTTGCATATATTTGAAATAATCTTCAACTTCTTTTTTTATATTTTGATCTTTTATACTAGTAGTAATAAAATAAGTATCTTTTTCTAAAAATTTCATTGCGATATTATTTTGAACAAAAGAAAATAAGTTATTAAATATTTTTTGACAAAAAGGGAATTTTTGTTCATATAAAATATTTATATTCACCTTTTGATTTAAATTTTTATTTTTCCAATTATATTTTTTATTTTCTTCATTATTAATATGTGATATAAACTCTTTTATATAATTTTTAATTAAATCAATCTCGCATAATCTTTCATTGAATAATACAGCATTAATAATTTGTTCTTTTTCCAAAATTATTATTATTATTCTAAAATTTTGAAAAATAAATACACTTATTTGTTTATCCAATAAAAATGAAAAATTATTATTTTCAATTAATCCATTATTATCTTTAAAAGTAATATTTTCTTTACAAATTTTTGCAAGAAAATCTTCTTCATTATTAGCTAAATTAGCTAAGCTTTCTATAATAATATTTCTTAAATATTTAGAATTTGTTAAACATTTCGCTAATAATTTTTTATATGCATTTGCTTGGGATTCTTTGGTATTATATAATTTATAATTGAAATACCTTAACACATTATCTATATTATCAGTTATCATAGTTTCTATATCGAATAATTTTTTTTCAATAATATCTTTATTTGAATCAACTAATATTTCTGGGAAATTCGAATATTGATTATTTAAATTATTGATCATTATTTGAGGGCAGTTTGATAAAAATGACATATAATTTTTGATTTTATTGATTTTTTTAATATAGATAATGAAAACTATTTTTTTACTATATTTCATCAGATTTTTATTTCTCGAATTTGATATATAATCATCTATTAAATAATATATATTATTTAATTTATTCATGTCTTCTTCTCTGAATTTCATTATCATTAAATATTTATGACTGTTAATTTCAGTATTTAAATCTTCGAAAATAAAGTCTGTTATTTCTTTATTTATTTGTTCAATAGATATTATATTACTCATATATATTTCTACAATATTATGTTGAGAATATTCTGAATTAGTAATTGTTATTTCATCGAAAATTGAAGAAAAAGTATATATAATTGATATATCCTGTGTTGAATTTAAAAGATAATCGTTGAAATTATAACAATATTTTTCTTTATAACATTGATATAATAATTTATAATATGAATTATATTTTTTCTTGAAACCAAATTTTGTTATTAATATCATTAATTCTTCAGGAAAACATGGGACTATTCTTTCTAAAACAAATTTTATTAGTAATATTTTATTTGTGTTTTGAGTTTCTTCATTTTTTGTACTTGAGAAGTTTAGTTGTTTCGCTCCGATATAAACTAATCCTTGAATTTCTTCTTCTTTAATTATATTATTATATTTTTTGAATCGATTTTCTATATTTTCTATTTTTACATTCGATTCACAAATTTCATAATTGGATATTTCCTTCAAAGTATTATAAATTTCCTTTGATATTTCTTGCAATTCTTTATTTAACAAATTAGAGAAATTTATTATATGTTTTTCAAATCTATTAAGAAATGGTGGTTCTTGATTTTCAATTTGATCTTTTTCGACTAAAACAATAACTTTAAATTTATTATTAACTAAAGACAGAGATTTAGACTCACCTAAATGTACAAATTTTTTTCCATTTAAATAAATGTAATTTTGATTGAATAATTCATATAATGCTGGATAAACCGACTCTAAATCTTTTAATATTAAAATATTTTCTGTTTCCATTTGTAGTCTTATTTTATTTAAAATTTCATTTGAATATATGACATTATTTTTATCTGCTTTAAAATTACTTCCAATATAATACTTAACATAAACTTCCCTCTTTTCTGTTGTTTCACCATCAAATAATTCTATTCCTTTTTCTTTATTTTTATCATAATTTGTTGTGTTTATTTTTCTATTTTCATTTATTTCTTCTAAAATATAATTTAATAATTCTTGACATAAATTACCATCATTAATCAAAAGAAGATATCGACTTTCAAAATCATTGATATTATCTTGAATACATTTTTTGAAATCATAATTTTTAGTAAAATTAATTTCTTCATATCCTTCTAAATAATATGATTTAAATTCATATACTGAATTTTCTAATCCACCAAAATTTCTATATATTTGATTTATACATATTTCATTTAATAATTCTTCTGATTTTTCGATATTTCCATTTAGAGAATAATCATCTAAAGCTTTTGTGTTTTTAATAATATCATGCATAATTAATTTAATTAAATTATAAAAATCTCTTGAACCATGGAAAAATCTATTTTTATCATTAGTTTCTTTTTTATTTGAGATAAATTTATAATAAGCCTTTGATAATCTTATAATTAAATTATCATATTTTTGACTATTGAAATTCTCTTCTATTTTTTCATATGATCTAGCTATTTCTTTCCCAGTTTGAATCAGATCATCTTCATCTGCATCTTGAGCCACATTATAAATAACTCTATTCATTTTTGAAGCATCAATAAACCAATTTGATATACCAACAAAAGCTATTTTATCTTGTTCCTGTTCTTGTTCTAATTCCGCATGTATAACTTTTAAAGGATTATTTTCACCAATTTCAGCCAAGCCCATTTCATCCATAAAAATAACAGCTAATTTATCACTATTTTTTTGTTGATAACTTCTTCCTTTATTAAATATATTTAATATCTCCTCTGATGTAGTATTAAGCGATCCTTGGATTTTAAAAGCGGTCAAAGGAGGATATTCTCTACAGAATTTAGACTTCGAAGAAAGTCCTTTCATTGAATCTTGTAATATTTCAAAACTCAATGTTTTACTTTTACCAGGTTTACCACATATAATAACAGGAATTTTATTAATAATACAAAAAAATGTAAGAAATATATTTTCTTTTAAATTTTTATTTTTAGCAATTCCAACAGGAACTTCGAAATTAGATAATAAATAATTTTGTTCCATTTGCGGTATATTTAAAAAATCTCCATCAGAAAAATATTTTTTTTCATTTAATAAATTACATAATTCTCCTCTTGATTGCTTATCGGGAATTCTTAGATAATAACATATAAATAAGCTTAAATTAACAGCATTGAATAAAATTTCTAATTCATTTTTCGATGAATATAATTTTATTATATAATTTTCTTCTATATCATTATTACATTTTTTTCTTTTCATCAAATATCCAAAGAAAAATTGTACAAAAATATTAAATCTATTTATTTCCCTTAGACTTACTATAGAAGCATCATTATTTTTTTTCATGAAATTTTGGCATAATTGAGCACATTCTGTCTCTTTTTTAATAAAATCATTTTTTTGTTTCAAAATATTTTCATCTTTTATCTCTGTAAATATTTGATTAGTAACACCTTCTATCATATTTTGAATATAAATAAATTCATCATTTTCTTTTAAACTTCCGAAATTAAATACAAAATTTAATAAAGCTATTGGTAAAGGATTTACTGTATATACTAAATTTTTTCTTTTATAATTTTTTTTATAAAGGACATTTAGCAGTTTATTTTCACTTGATGATACACGATAAGGATTACATGCTGCTATATAAATAAATCTATCATCTAAAGGTTTACCTTGCATTGTATTTTTACACATAATTTCAATAAAAAGTCCCATAGAATTACATGTATTTATTTCATCAAAAAATACCCATATTTTTCTTTTTTTTACTTCATTTTCATATTCTAAAAATATTTTTTCCAAAGAATTCTTTTTTAAATATGCCTTTTTATTGTCTTCTGACATTTTTTCAAATTCTTGTTTTTTTGCATATATCATCCTTTTATCTTCAGCAATAACACTATCTTGTACATATTTCATAAATTTAATAATATCATCATCACTAATCCCTGCATGAACATTCATTTTCTTGATACATATTTTCCCTTTATTAATAAGCTTAGATGCCATTTCAATTAAGGTTGTTTTTCCACAACCTGTTTCACCCATTAATATAACTGGTATACCAACTCTTATTCTCATCAGGATAAGAACAACCTTGATAAAATTATCGGGAGTGTAAACATATGTTCCTAATATTTTATTTTTTTCTTCTTCGGTAATTCCTACCACATTTAAAAAGCTAAGTAAACTATCAAATATTTCTTTTCTTGATAAATTTCTAAATGTGGTAAGTTTTTTGTAATTAGTTATTGCTTTAGTCATATTCTTCTTTTTTTTTGAATGAATTTTACTTGATAAAAAATCGATATTTTGGGAATTGTATAATCTTTCTAAATCTTTGAATTCAGGATCCTGTTCTGAACATGTTGTTATAATTGTACAGCTATCTCCATCTTCATTAAATACTATTAAACTTGGTTTAATTTCATCAAAAGATATTGAATCTATTTTTATTTTTAATTCTTCATATATCAATTTTTCTTTTTGTTCGTCGGCTTCATTCATTAATTTCTTATTTATTTCTTGACTCTTGATTAATTTTTCATAAGGCCCTACTAAAAATAATTTAGTTACTTGTATTAAAGATTTTATTATGAATTTTCTTAATTCTAATAGTTTATGAGCATTATCTTTTCCCATACCTGATGCTATAGCATTATTAAGCAAGGTTTCAACCATATATCCCCTACAATTATAAAATTTTACAAATTCATCAGATAAAACTTTTAAAAAAATATTAATTTGATAATAATTTGGATTTTGGATTTCTATATCACTTAAATATTTCAAGATCATATTATTAATTTGCTCTTGGGTTAATTTCAAATTTATTTTTTTTAATTCTGATTTTTGTTTTTTGAGAATTTCATCTGTTTCATATAAGTATAATATTTTTGCAACATTAACTAATTCTTGGGATTGATTTATAGTTGATAATCTTGTTATGTTTTCTATTTTTATTTTAGTTAAAATTTCTATATTATTTACATAATCGGAAAAATCATTAGGAATTTCGATTATTATATCAACATTTGAACCAAAATATTTTGCTGTTTCATTAAGATCACATTTTCTGAATATTATAAGTTTAAAAAAAAATTCATTTAATAATTTTATTTCCTTTGTTTGAGATATATCAAAATGAATAGAAAATCTTTCATTTAAATTTGTCATATCAGGTAAATCCAATAATCTATCAACAAGATTTTTCCTTGTGAATTTTCCTCCAATAGGAAAATAAATATAATTTATCTTTATCTTTTTCTTTCCTATTATTTCAGTTGAGCTTTTATTTTTAATAAACTCACTTTTTCCAAGACCACAACTTGTAGATTTAACAACATAATCTTTATATTTAAAAAATTCATTAAAATTATATTCGTAACTAAAAAATACTGTTTCTTTAAAAACTTTTATATTCTTAGTTTTCATTAGAATTTTATGTAACTCATCATCATTTGCATTAAATATTATTAATAAACAACTATTTATTTTGCCTTCAAATTTTAATGAATACTTTTTTATTAAAGAAATAAAATTCTCCCTTAATTCATTTCTGAGTAAATCAACATTAACCATTGTAAATAAAACATTTTGTTTACAATAAATAAACCTTAATAAAAAGCATTTCATTTCTTCATAAGCTATGTCTTTTGTACAATATAAAAAGTTTCCATTAACTGGAAAATGTTGTGTCATATAAACATATAAATTCAATGCTTCAATTTCCTGATTCTTTTGAGTTGTATAAAAATATATACCTTTATATTTATTTTTTAAATTATTTACATTATTTTGGTCTACTTCATCCTCAGGAATATCATTATTATAACTAAATTCTTTTATTTTAATTAAATTAGGTTCCAAAATGTTTTTAGAATTTTTTTTATTTATTTCAAACAGTCTCATAATATAAATATATATGACTGAAAGAATTTCAGAATATTTTCGAATATCACTTTTTTCTTCTAAATCAATTTCAGCTTTTTCAATTATACAATCTTCAAAAATAGGTCCAAAACTTGCTCTTAATATATCTATTATATTGCTTTTATTTCCATTAACAATATTAGTAAAAAGATAAGATATTTGTCTTCCATAAAAAAATCTCATAATTTCAGAAGAAGAATATACTTTATTAAGTATTTCATCTAATTGCATATTTAATACCTCAAAATCATTTATTAATGAATTAAAATCAACTATTTGTCCTTTGTATCTACAAGTAATTATTTTTTCATTGAATTTAATATTTACCTCAAACTTTTCTTGATATCCTTTTGAAAAAAATTCATCAAATAAATTAATTAATTTTGTCGCGTTTTTAAAAAATTTAATATATAAATCAGCACTTTCTTCATATTTTTGAGGAATTTTAGATATATATACTCTTTGAAATAGTGATTCCAATTCTTGATAAAATATATGCTGATATTTTTTTGTCATTAATCTTGCTATTTCATCATCATTATTTTGTTCTATACCAATAATTTTATTATTCTTTTTTTGATCATTGAATGATCCTTGGAGAGTATATGATATATTTTTTGAAATAGAAAAAGTAGAATCTTCTAAAATTTTTTCGATTTTTTTGATGCAACCTTCTGAATGCTTTAAATAGTCATTAAACAAAGTTTGAATATGATTATATTTTTCTATATAATTAAATATGCTTTTCTTTATATTTGTATCTTCATTTAATTTTGTTATTATTTTTTTAATAAATTGAATGAAAACATTAATTTGACCTTTTAAACTTAAAATAATTTCTTCAAATAATTTAACTACATTAATGAAATCATTAATATCTACTTCGGTGAGACGCGTATCATCACTTTCTAATAAAAATTGAAGTAAATTATTAACTTCCTCGAATTTTTTATCTTTAATAAATTTCATACTTTCTGGAAATTGATCTATAGCTATTAATAATTTTAAAAATATTTTACGAGTATTTTCATTTAAATCGAAGTTGGATTCAATATTATTATTTATTTTATTTATTTCCTCTATTGTTATTTCTGTATTTGATGATAAAGATATTTTATAATTAAGCATTTGCTCATATATTGAAGTATCTTCTTGATTTTTTAAATCAAGGGTTTCTTCTAAAATAGTAAATAATTTTAAAAATCCAGAAATACCTGAAAATAATGATCTTTTGCTCACGAAAGATTTTATATCGTCTATCAGAACTGATTTTAATTCGAATGTATATATTTTAAAGTAATTTAATAACCAATCAACATTACTCTCTAATTCATTTTCATTTTCATAACATACATTAATCAAAAATTTTACTTCCTCATTGTTTTTTAATTCATTTTCTATTTTAGCTTTATCATTTTCAAAAATTTTTTTAATATTATAAAATCTACTTATTGCATAATTTATATCATCTTTTGTATTATATCTTTCTTTTGTATCATAAAAAATATTTAAAAATATTTTACTCTGTCTTAATTCTTCTACTATTTGAACCTTATCTAGATCATTTTTATACGTAGAATATTCTTCTTCACATTCTTTTGAATTTAAATATTGTAAAGTTGAATTATGTATTTTTATAACATATTTTGAAAGTTCATCAATTATTTTATTTCTTTTATAAGCAAAAGAATAGTAATTTTTGATTCTTTCAATAATTCTAACTTTTTCTGACCAAGATAATAATATTTCTTTTATATTAGAAAAAAATGATATTGAAGAAAGATTATAATCTTCTTTTCCTAAACATTTGCAAACTGATTCTATTCTTTTTAATAAAGTTTTTTCTGTAATGATATTAAAATATAATTTTACCTTCATATAATTGAAATTTAAATTCTTTAAATTGTCATAAATAATAGAACAAGATCGTTTAGTATTCAACCAATATTGATAATTTTTATTATCTGATTTTCCCAATAAAGAATAATCATTTAGTTCTAATAATTTATTGAAAAGATGAAATTTATTAATATTTGCTTCAATGAAGAAATCATCAGGAGTAATAGCAAGTTTTTCGATGTCATTTAAAAAAATTTTTACTATTAATTTATTTGGCTTGACAGTTTCTATAAAAGTATACATATTATTTATTTTAATTTTTTTTTCTTCTTCTTCATCATCGTCATCATCATCATCTAGTTGTTCAAATAATATATATTCAATCATTTCTTCTGCTTCTTTTTGATTTAAAGTTTCACCAAAATCATTAATTAAAGAAATAAATAATTCAATACATTCTTTTTTTAAATTCTTAACCAAAATTTGAATTAAATTAGACAGCTCTCTATTTAATTTTGAATTCACTAAAGAATATAAAATCCCTATCTGTTTTTTAAATTCAGGGCATTCCTCTTCATTATAAGTATTTATATATTCTTTCAGCCAATAGAGAATAAAAGTTACTGTTTCTTTTTCATATTTTTCTGGTGGCAATAATTTAAAAAAAAGTCCGAAATATTTAACATCGTTTATCTTATAAAACATCTGGATAAATTTTAAATAATTCTCTTCAAAAAATGTATATATTTTGTAGCGCTCATATTTTTCGAAAAATTTATCATCCATTAATTCAATATCTAATTTTCTTAATATTTCATAATCCTTGTGAAAATTATCCTTGACGTTTTTTTTGCTATAAATATCATCATTTATCAAAAAATCTAAAATTTCCATATTATTATTCTCTCCTATAATCATTGTATTATATCCAATAGTATGAATTAAGATTTTAATTTTATCTTCAAAATATTGATTTGGAATTATATTTAGTTCTGTTTTATAAATATTTTTCAGTTTGATTAATTGCCAATAATTTTTCAAATTATCAACAAAATAATTGAAAATTTCTGAAAAATCAAGAATAATTCTTCCTTTTTGAATTTGTTCTTTTAATAATATTTCATAAAGACTCTCAAATTGTTCTATTAATAATCGTGCGTCTCGAGATTTAGTTGGTTTTGGTATATTTGGTTTATATCTTTTAGAATAATCTAAAGTTAATAAGATATATATAACATCAAATTTGTAAATTAAAAATGATATTAATTTAATCAAATCCTTTTTATTTTCGATTAAATTAAAAAAAATTGTTCTTATATTTATTAATTTTTGTTTTTCAATTTTGTTAGGCTCATCATATATTAATTTATATAAAACCACAATATCTTCAAGTAGATTTTTATATTTTTCTACTGATGAAATTTCTTTATTATTTTCAATATTTTCGTTAATATTTTGTGTATTTTCAACTTTAGTATCTTTGACGAATTTTAAATTATTCTGGAAAAATAAATTTTTATTAGTTTTATATAAATTTAATATTTTATCAAATTCTTCATTTTCAAAAGTTGTACCAAATATTATATCTAATTTAGGATATAAATCTAAAAAATTAGTAATTAATTCCTTTCCAAAAGTAATATTAAATATTTTTATAATATCACAAAAAAGAATTTCGTCTTTTTCTTTTAATTGAGATAGAATTTGCTCTGCAAGTAAAAATATTAATTCATCGTTATTTTTACTTCGAAAACATTTTAAATAGAGATTAAATTTTTCAAAAAGTGTTAAATTTCTTTGTTCTCTTATATTTTTTTCAATAAATTCTTTTCCTAATTGACTTCTAAAATCGGAAATAAAATTTTGACTTATCATTATATCATCCATTATTATTATTTTTTCTTTATCTAATTTTATTCTTATTTCATTTAGATCATAAGATTTTTCTTTAGATAAATTAGTAAGTGCCAAACTTAATTTTTTAATTTTTTTAGTGAAGCACATTTCATAAATGTTAAAATCATATTCATCATAATATTGAATTTTCGTTTTAAATAAAATTTTAGTAGAAAATAAATCAGGAGTTTTTACCATTAAACTAAAACAATCATCTTTAATAACACCTGAACAAAAACCCAAAATACAATATATTTTTGATTTAATTTCTTTTAGATTAATTTGAATATTTCCTTCATCAAGTTTTTTGTCTTCCTTTTTTTCTTTTGAATCCATAGTGATTGAAATAATTATAATTATTTAATCTATAAATTTTAAAAATCATAAAATATTCCTTAATATTATTTCTTGTATACATGGGGATTGGGGATTGGGGATTGGGGATTGGGGATTGGGCCCAATCCCCAATCCCCGATCCCCAAACCCCAATCCCCATCCCCAAACC
>Ga0247611_10006389_pt1 | contig 15156 bp, 26 predicted proteins | sample 177DNAGHGhighgp2_FD_192422 | JGI IMG/M metagenome (GOLD analysis project Ga0247611, IMG submission 192422) | Sheep rumen microbial communities from Palmerston North, Manawatu-Wanganui, New Zealand - 1770 DNA GHGhigh gp2 | ecosystem: Host-associated > Mammals > Digestive system > Stomach > Rumen...
TCGGCTCACAAGTAATCACAAATTTTATTTATTAAGCGGAATTAGCACATCGGTAGTGCACGGGCTTCCCAAGCCTGGGAGGCGGGTTCGATTCCCGTATTCCGCTCTACATTGATAATCAGGCGATTACGCCAAATAACTATGAAGAAATAGGCTTAGAAATAAGCAAGTCTGAGTTGAGAAATGCCGTTTTTGAGGGTTTTTGAGGGCTGAAAAAAGTCAGCAAATCAAACAGCAACCCAAGATGCTGACGGAAAAACGGTCAGCAAGTATTAACAAACAAAATTCAACTCAAAATGAGAATCCATCCTTACGTTGACACAACGAGATCGAACTCAGACGGCACATATCCTGTGTACGTCGTAGTAAAGAACAAGCAAGGCCGTTTCTTCGTGAATACGGGCCTCACTACTACCGACAAACTGGTTGGTATGCTCTTTCCCAAAGCTGATAAAGCTGGGAAAGCTAAGACTACACTTCTCTGTAAGTATCTTGCTGACATAGAAGTTCTGTGCCTACAGAGTGAACTTTCTCAGACGGACAATAAACAACTCAAGAAGGAGATCCAAGAAAAAGTCTTCGGCATGGTACCAAAGACCTCTACCCTATCCGATTACATCTACGAGTTTGCCGGAACAAAAACGGAACAAACACGATCCATCTATGAACTGACAGCCCGTAAGGTCCTGGACTTTGACAGGAAGGCAAGCCTTTCTGTTGATAAGGAGTGGATAGAATCGTTCAGATCGCACTATCTCGAACAAGGCATGAGTATCAATGGTGTCGGCAAGGAACTCCGAAATATCCGTGCAGTCTTTAATTGGGCACGGAGGCGGGGCCTCACACAGAACTACCCTTTCCTTGACTATCACATCGTAGAGGAAGAAACCGTTCCAAACAATATATCTGTTGAGGATCTGAGAAGGCTTCGCGACTATCCTTGCGAGACATGGCAGAAGCCATACGTGGATTTCTTCTTCTTGAGTTTCTATCTTGCAGGCATCAATCCCGTTGACCTTCTAAGCCTGAAATCAGATGCTATCAAAGATGGTCATCTGACATTCATCAGACAGAAGACCAACAAGCAAGGCTCTACAAAGATTCGGACCATAACGCTGCCCGTTCTGCCAGAGGCACAAGAAATCATTGACCGCTATCCGTCTGAAGAGGGATGGCTCACTGGATTCATGGACTGCAGGAACTCCTACCGCTCGTTTGCGAGAGCCTGCAATGATGCTCTGCAGAAGGTTGGGCCGTCGAGGAAAGTCAAAGACAAAGTAGGAAAACTCCGTAAGATGGAGTATGAGCCTATATGTCCTGAGATTACCCTTTACTCAGCCAGATACTCGTTCGGCTCTATCGCTGCCAATGACCTCGACATATCTGAGCGCACAATCGGTATGTGCCTTGGCCACTCATGGGCCAAGAACGTGACATCACGATACATGGCCACAGATCAGCGGAAGATAGATAATGCCGTCAGAAAAGTGATTGGTTATTTTGCGGGCAGAGAGCTGCCCTAAGACTATGGCTGGAAATAAGACATCACGTTTGGGTTAAGTGTACGCTCTGCACAGATATACCTCTTCGTTGTTTCGATGTTCTTCCCGTGTCCCATCATCATTGCTATGTCCTCAAGAGACACACCGGCAAGATAGAGATTCGTTGCAAACGTCCGTCTGGCTGTGTGAGAACTGACGATCTTCCATTTTGGTTCTGTGATGTTACGGCCAGCCTTGACTACGGTACACACCGTATCAATGCCGATTGTGGAGCAGATTCTTCTCAGTGTCTCATTGTAGGTATCGAGGCAACACGGCTCAAGATTCGTGTCAGCAAGGAAATTGCGCAATCCGTGTCGCTCGTCAACAGGCACCCTGACGATAAGCCCAGGAGTTTTCTGAGGAACATAGGATAGCATATTTGTTTCCATGTCACAATTACTGATGGTAAGCCTCTCTGTATCTACCCGTCTGGCCCCTGTAAGCATACCGACACAGAAGTTTCTATGTACGAAGTGCTCTGTCTCTGTTTTAGGCGCATAAGACAAGAACAGTTCCATTTCATGGTTTGTCAAATACGTTGACTGCGTGGCCGTTCCCTTCACAGAGAGAATCTTTGCGAAGTCTTTAGTAGGTATGCGCCTGACATTCTCGTTCAGCACGGCTTTCAGTTCTGCGCACATAGTCCGTATAGAGCCAGGTGCCAGTTCGTTTGCCGAAAGTTCGTCAACGAGATCGCGCAATGTCTCATCATTGATGTCTTCCCATACGGGCACATTGCCGATAATATCCTTGAGAATATTCAGGACTTTTACCCTCATGGGGTATTTCCAAAGGAAAGCACCTATGAAAGTATGCTTCCACTTTCGGGGGTCCTCTTCCCATGTGTCGAAGTAGCCGCACTCTATAGCGTAGCGAAACTTCTTGTTTTGCTCATAAGTGAGTCCTCTTAATTCTTTCATAATGCAAAGTTATAATATTATTTTATAATATAGTGCTGTTTATTGAGTTTTAACAGCCAGAGACTAAAATTCGATTTCCGATATATTTATATATTATATTATTTATTCATTGAATAAAAAGATCAAATAATAACCTGTGCGCATACATATTTATATACGCGCGATTGTGCCCTAAGTTGTGCCCTTCGTGCTTGTAACATACTGATATGTAGAGCGTTAAGTGTGCCCTTTGTTGTGCCCCTATTATGCCCTAAAAGTTTGCAAGTAATTGTAAATCAGCAAGTTTGTTGTGCCCTTGAAAAATTGACGATTGTCAAGTTTTGAGAAATAACCACAAAACAATTTACAAAACACTACATATTTTGTAAATAACTATTATCGTTTGGGCACAGCAAAGGGCACAACTAAACACCGATAAACACAGGTGTTTTGAAAGATTTAGGGCACAAGTGAAGGGCACAAGCAAATCAAATTTTGAATAATCTTTACGGTTTGTTGTATTTGCGAACTTTCGTTCACAAATATTAAGACTAATACCATTCAGTATAATAGTAGTCGAGATCGTCAGCAATCTCGTCAATGATTTCGTCACATTCTGCTTTTGTGAGGTCTTCAATCTTCCGGCCTTCGCCCTCGTCTTCGAGATATGAGACAATATCATCTTTGTAGATACGCCACTTCTCAAACTCTTCCATCGTGATACCCTCGCTTTCGGCGGCACATTCGTCAGAGCAAGCGTAGCCTCGGCAATTCAGATACCACCCTTCTTCCATGATTTTGCCGCAATAGGTGCAAACTCTCATGGAGTCGCAGTTGAGCCATTTGATAAGGATTTCCTCGCGGATTGCACCAGAGCCTTCTTCGAGTGCTTTCTTGATGCCAGGGAAGATGTAGTCGAAACTTTCCTCACCTATTTGCTCTTTTACCTTTGCAACGATTTCGTCATACGCATGAGCGGAAATCATAGTTTCTAATTTCTGTTTTTCTTCCATAGCTTTTTGTTTATTAGTGATTTATATGCTTTGCTCGCCTCATTTATAAGGTGAGCAAAATTGAGACTAATGATATTCTTCGACGTAGGAAACGGCTTCTTTGCGAGTCTTGAAGTCTTCACACCAGCAATCGCCCGTCATGTTATCCCAAGCGGACCATGTGCCAACTTCATTCTTATAGTAGCCGCAACTTCCGATGAACAGAGGATAGCGATGGCTGTCCTCGTCATAATGAGCGAGAATCATGTGAACTATTTTCCTCGCTTCTTCTCCAGTGTATAATGCCATAATTCTTTTAGATTGGTTTATAGTGAGAGCCATGCAAGGCTCTCTAAGAGACTAATGCTTTCTGATGAACTCAAAGCCAAAGCGACAACGCAGGCAGTCGTGCTTCTGACAATACTCACGTTTCATCTGAGTGAGCGCAATCGTATCTCCTGCTGTAGCAGGCTCCAATCCGTGCTGGGCGAAAGACGATGATTCTGCAGTAGAGAAAACCTTCATCTGCTCCATGATGTCGAAAGCACGGTCACAGATTTCCTCATTAGACCTCTCTCTTCCATAGAAGAAGAGGAACGGAACGATGGAAGCAGCCATGATGTACGACATCTTATCGAAACTCAGTTTCTTCTCTGTCTTGTTTGTAATGGCACCAAACTGATTGTGCATTTCCCAATATGGAGTAGCCTTTGTGAAGAGCTGATCCATGACTTCCTTTGCAGAAGCAAGACCAGTGACTATGCTGCTGCTGACAGATCTTCTGTAAATGAGGTTTGCAAGCATCGACAGGTACACATGAGGGCTGGAGAAGCGTCGGTTGAACGGCTTGAACCTTGCAGAGATCGGTTTCATCGAATACTTATGGGCAATATACAGATACTCATTACGGAGTCTCTGAAAATATCCTTCCATCAAGGTTTTATCATGAAACTTCTCTGGAACACACTCTATGTCTGTAATCAAGCCAGCCTGGCCTAAGATGATGGCCTCTATCTGAAACAGATCGTCGCGATAATGGTCAATGACACTCATAGGAACCGCATTTGCAAGTTTCTCCATTACGTCATCGTTGGCACCAAAGCCAAAGCTGCTGAACAGAGAGATAAAGAACGTGTCTTCCATTGACTTGTTCTGACGGTAGATCTGGCGTAGATGCTCAGTCTTCTGCTCAAGCCATTCTGTTTGCATAGCAGCCAACCACGCATGACGCACAAGTGTTGTAGAATACTCCATGACATAACTATGACAGAGGAAATCGCCGCCAAGTCCCATGAGAGTATTGCAGTTGCGAGTGACATTCTCAGGAATAATGCCTTGTGCTATCGGAATAGTATCACCCTTCGAGTTTGTAACCTCTGAGTCCACGATGTCACAGATGATAAGAACAACATTGTCGTACTTATGATTACGATCAAAGCCATTCAAGTACCAATCTGAGGAATTTACGAGAATCTGAGCGTTACCTACCCAAAGAGTGTTGTTGAATCTGACTTTCGCATTGAAAAACGTAGGCCCTTCGTTGCGATTGTGCAATCCTGGATCTGAAATGTCAACACTCTTTCCGTCTGTTGTTACGACATTACCGAACAGACTATGCTTCCAGCAATAACTCAATAAATCTTTTTTATTCATATTCGTAAAAGTTTGGTGAATAGGAAGCAGCGGATGTACCGCTGCCTACGAGACTAAATCCTGCCCTGTTCGTGATAGCTGTAATAAGCACCATCGGTAATGATAACATGGTCGATGAAATGTATTCGCATCAGGTCACAGGCTCGCTTGATGTTTGTTGTCAAATCGTCATCGTATTTGGATGGGGTGAGTTTGCCAGACGGATGATTATGACAGACCGCAAGTATTGTTGCATTTGTCAATACGGCCTCACGCATGATGATACGTACATCAACCGACACCTCTGTAATACCACCTCTTGACAGGCGCATTTTGCGAATAAGTTTGTAGTTATTATTCATGAACAGGCACCAGAACTCCTCAACGTCGAGATCCTGCATGATTGGGTGCATGTGATTGTAGATACGGCAAGCCGTACCCAAGTCTGGCTTTTCGGTCAGCATCTGATTCTGCCTGCGTTTGCCCAGTTCCATAGCAGCAATAATCTTTGCAGCTTTCTGCTTGCCGACACTACGCATGAAGGTGAGTTGGCGAGGTGTTTTCTTAGATAGTTCTGAAAGATTATTGTCGCAAGACATGAGAATCCTTCTCGCCAAGTCAACAGATGTCTCTTTGTCAGAACCTGTACCTAAGATAATCGAAAGCAACTCTGCATTGCTCAAGTTGGCGGGATTGGCTTCGATGATTTTGTTGGACGGAATATCTTCAGCAGCCCAACAGTTCACGGGTAAAAACGTTCTTTCTTTCATACTCTTAAAATTTTGGTTAGAGCACCATTCTCCCGATAGTGGGAAAATGGCTGAGGCTAAGTAAGTCTGGGGCTGACAAGTTCTGTGATGCCTCGTTTTACGAGTTTCTTTGTCATTTTCGGATCCTCCAACTGATCGCAGATGGCTACACGATGGCCGGCACGAATGAGTTTTGGCAGATATGTATCAAGTGCATGATATGGGAAGCCTGCCAATTTGTCGTTAGTTCTGACCGTAAGCGTGATGCCAAGGATTCTTGAGCAGACTTCTGCATCTTTGTCGCGAGCCTCATAGAAATCACCCATTCTGAAAAGCAAGATTGCGTCTGGGTGTTTCTGTTTCAGTTCGGTGAACATTTGTCTTGTGTCAAGATGCTGAATGCTGTTGAACATTTCCTCACTGATAATCTCTCGCTCCTTTGGGGTGAGGTTTTGATACGTCTTCACGTCCTGCAATGAGTATGCAAGATATTCTGCAGCCATCCTTGCGAAATCTGGATTACTGGTTACTTTGCAAATGTCAATTTTCATATTCAATAAGTTTTTGGTGAATAATTGAAAGGTGAGGTCGCTGTAAACGGCCCCACCTCAACCAACTAAAAACTACAATTATGACTTGTAATTGTACTCCACATCTTCGACCTTGAAATCCGTGCCGTTCTCTATGTTGAAGTCTCTAATAGACTCCTTTGGCACACAGGTGATGTCTTTGATTCTGAAACGCCCATCCTTTATGAGATTACACAAGTCGAATCGACCCCAGCTTCCTTTGTTTTTGATGATGCTCTCAATTTCTTCATCGGTGGCATCAATCTCTATACCAAGACGAATCTGGAGCTTTTTCATGTCTGGCTTGTAAGGAATCAGCTCGGTAATGAATCCGATGTGGCCGACGGCAATATCTGTCGCGTCGATGTCGTACTCTCCGAAATCGTCTTTGTACTCGCCTCTGATATGGAGGTGAGAATTATCATCGACCTCTACGGAATTGATATAGACATCGATAGGGCCTACGTTGTCAACGTTTACCATGACGCAAGCCCTCTCATTAACGTCAGCAGTCTGCTCTCCATCAACGGCATCCATATCACAGAACGTGACTCTGCCACCATAGGATTTGACTGCTTCAATGAGATCTCTGATCTCAATCTTCTGAACTTCCTTTGCAAGTTCGTAAGTGTCTATCTTTCTCATATTACTTTGAATTTTGGTGAATAGTAGGAGCCTATGCTAAGGCTCCTGGAGAGACTTCTCATTGTGCAGATTCGGGATGGGTCTTGAGCCATTCCTTCTTCTGTCTTGGTGTCGGGTTGAGTGCGAAAACGTACTCGTCTTCACAACCGTTGTAGTCATAAATACTGATTCCCGTGTTTGCAAATGGGATTTTATTGAATCTGACAAGACTGCCACCATCAACGGATCCCGTTTCATAGCCATAATCCTTGACGTTGGCCATGTTCACGGCCTCGATATTGCCACAGTTGTCTCTGTCCCACAGGAACTTTATGCCAGCATCTACGGCTTTATTGTAGAGGTCGCGTATCTGATTGACAATCTGCCACTGCTCTGGTGTGAGCATGAGCCGCTTGTATGCACCTTCCTCAACGAACTCTTCACCATCGTTATCAGTAATCTTGTATTCGTTGAATCCGTATGCGTCCTCTCTGCTCTCCCAGAACTTCTCAGGCAGACAGCCATCTAACAGATGCCATTTGCCGCCTTCCTCAATGGTAACGGAGTTGACAACAACAGGAGTCTCAATGGCCTCACCGTTCTCGAACGTCCACACTTTCATGTAAATGTACTCACGTCCGTCTTCTTCCGTGCTGTTGACAACCTGACACTCACACAGATGACTGTAGTCAGCTCTCGTCAGCACTTCAATGGTGTGGAATGAATGAGGTTTCATCGGATCGTTGCTCTCATAGCCTTCCTTGCTCATGTAAAGTCCGAAGTTATCTGAACGATTATAGACATTGCCGTTAGCATCCTTGAGAGATGTTGAAACGGTACAGTTCTTAACGTCAATGATAATTGCACTGACTTTCACAAAAACGAGGCCATTCTCGCATTTCAGGTAGCCTTCCTGTCCGATGTTGTAGAACTTGTAAAGCGTATTTACAACCTTTGCATTCTCAACTGTCAATGAAATCTTCTTTTTACTCATATTCTATAAAATTTAGGGGTTAATAATAGTGTACCCTCGCTTATTGGAGGGTAAGACTACGTTCTAAGACGTGGATTGGGTAGTCGTAGAGTCTGTAGTTCTCGGTATTGCCGATGACCACAAGGTCTGCTGGCACACCTAATGCTCGTAATGCGGACATAGCCGTGGTGCCAGTGTCGAGCACGTTGTCAATGAGGATAGGGCGGCAACCACACGGCAAGTCGGCACTGAGAAAGAACGATAGCAGGCTCATTCCTCTGACACCATACCTGAGCTTTCTATAATACTGAGGCATGTGCGGCTTGGCTCTGAGAATGTCAGCGCAAGCCACGCCTGTCAGTCCAGAAATCCTCTCGGCAAGGCGCATCGTATAGTCTGCCGTGCCCTTTCGTCCTGGCATCGGAATAAGCACGCTCTTCTCGTCGGCTATCAGCGACACGAAATGAGCCATGTAAACCGCAGCCCTCATGATACTTTCACTATTCCCATCTTTTATGCTATGTGCAAGCGTTCGGACAGGAATATACTCTGAGAAAGAATAGACTTCAAGTTTGTTCATACACTTGTAATATTGGTTAATAGAAGAGCGGCACGTCTGCCGCTCCATGAGACTTTTATTTGAACCACTCAGGCTTCTTTTTAAGAAGAAACCAAATTATCAGAGAGGCCACTATGACCATGGGTATAGTCCATATACCGAATGTCAGAGAGGCGAGGAAAAAATACCAGGCATACGACGCGATTTTGTTCATGCCTGCGCCTGCTTAACGTACTCCACGAAATTGACTTTCTTGAATGAACGGAATGCCTTTACCTCGGTGTCGTAGTACGTAACGAGGTCAGGATTCGGCTTGCGCTCTGGTGCCTGACTGATAATCGGAATGATTATGTCCGGCTGCAACGTACCGAATGCCTGCCGCTTGGATCCATCCTTCTTCGTGTAGTAAAACTCAACGATTCGACTGTTCATTTCCTTGATACACTCTGCAATCTGCTGAGCCTGTTTCTCACACTCGGCCATGGGACGGCCAGTAATCTCGTTGATGCGCTTTGCATCTGTCATAATTGAATTTTCCATATTCCTTTGTTTTTAGGGGTTAATGTACCATTTTCGTGACATCACGAAAATGATAAAGAGACTCATACGTACTGAATGAGATAGAGTTTGTGATCCTTGAGGTCTTCAAACATGGCATTGCCGTTCCGTGTCATCCACACACATTGCTCATGGCTCTGCTTCTCGTCAACATACCAGCAATAGCATCCGTCACACCAGAAATGCTGAGATTTCGGACCTCGCAAAGCATCGCCAATCATCCGCAAGGAAAAATTGTTGAAATCACTCAACTCAGTCCACTTTACAGCGACGAAATTCCGCTTGAACTCTTCTTCAATCTCAAATAACTTGAAATTCTTTTCTGTAATTCGTACTGTCATAATTCTTAAAAGTTGGTTAATAGTAGGGCCTTGCGGCCCCAGAGACTAATTTTACTACCAAATACCATGAGAAAGGTGATATGCAATATGCTCTTCCAGTTCCATAGGTTTGTAGATGTCTTTGCAATTCGGATTCGGCCTCCAGAAAGTGATGATATTGTTCTCATCAGTATAAAAACCGTCAACAATACAGCCATTTGACAGGAGTTTGATGGGCTTTGCATTTGCAGGGACTTGACCAATTTCTACAAAGGAAGCGTCTTTGAAAATTTTATCAAGATAGTAGAATGTAACTTTGCCGTACCTATCTGATACAGAAGATAGTTCAGGTGATTCAGTCAACGTAATTCCAAACTTCTCTATAAACTCGTCAAACTGAAACTTCTCATAGAAACTTGCAGCATGGAAAAACATACCGTCACCGCTCTTGACGATATAGGCGGCATACTCGTCCAAATCGCGACGTGTCAGATTATCTTTTGGTCTTTTTTCTGCCACAATAGCATAATCTCTTCTTTTGCACATAATAATTCTTTTAATAGGTTTGTTTGTGCGGCTCATGCAAGAACCGCTCAAGACTACTTCCATTTGTAGCGACGCTCCACGACAAACTTTCCTTTGCCTGCTGCCTTACCTTTGTCAACGGCCTCGCTTCTGGTGTCGCTCTCTCCTATAAAATAACGGCCCCACTGAGGATTATCAGTGAACGTGAGCCATTTGAGTTTTGCCTTTGCCATAGTCAATCCTCCATGCGATAGAAATAGATAAGTTCTTCATCGTCTTCAAGATGAACGACTGCATCAGGCAGGCGCACATAATTGTTTCTGTCATGTATCTCGTCATGGCTTCCGCTATAATAATAAAGATACGCACCACTCGGTATTGTGTCAGGAGGGCACGCACCAAACATTCCTCGCCACCAATCTTCGTTCTGCTCCCATGAGTGTTCACCCACGTTTGGAACAGTGATAATATTGAGGGCTTCACCTTCTATGGACTCTCTGATAATCCAATCTAAAATCTCAATCGCTTTCATAATCATAATAATTTGGTGAATAGCGCAGCCGTTCAAGGCTGCAAGAGAGACTAACATTCCGTGCAATCTCCGTCGATGATGTTTCCGGCAGCAAGCCAAATGATGTAAAGTTCAAGTTCCTTGCGTGACATTCCAGCATAGTCTTCAATGCCGTAATCCTTGAGGACTTCCTGGATCTGTGCATCTGAAATCTCACTCAGTTGCTTTCTGATGTAATCCTGCTTGATGACATTCTCACAATCATCATCGCATGAGCCTGAATGATAACAGAGGTTTGCATCCTCTTTCGTTAGAACGATGTCGAAAGTTCCTAACTTCCAAGCATCAAATGTAGTGCAATAATTCATAATCCTTGTAGTTGGTAAATAGTGCAGCCGTTAAGACTGCATAGAGACTATTGTAGGTGTAGGATTTCCTTAATAAACGCATGAGCAAGATTCTGATAGGATGCAGATGTTTGTGTGAGTATCGGCATGAACTTATCAGATGGAAGCACCAAAATCTTGTTATTCCTGCAGAACCTCTTGAAGTCCGTCATCGTTCCGTTACCAAGTTTGAATGCTCTCTTGATACGAGCATCGTCCCACGGTTGCCAAGAGTCATCAAAGATGGCTTCTTTGGCGTTTTTATACTTCCTGCCAGATAAGCCGTGAGTGTGGGAATTAACAGCAAACAGGACATTTTCGTATTGCATATTTTTTAATTTGATTGGTGAATAGCTCGGCCCGTGCAAGAGCCGAAAAAGACTAAACAGGAACTACGGCAAGCTGGAACGTAGCAAGCGTATCGGCCTGCTTGCGTGCCTCACGCTCAGATGAAAACTTGTGGGCTTTCTCCTTGTTCGGTGTGAACGTAGGTCCCCACACTGGCGGCTCTGTAGTGTAATACAGATCCTCGTACTTGATAATAAATCTCTGTTGTGGCATAATCTATCTATATTCGTTAAGTGATTCTACTTTACGTTTACAGAACTTCTTCCCCTTTCCAATAAAAGAGTAAGTCCGGCTTGCTTTGTCGAAAACAGCCCATTTGCCTTTGTACTTTGCTAATTCGTAATCCATATCGTTTTATATTTGGTTTGTAGCAGCACAGGCAGAACAAAACGAACGAATAAAAATCCCACCCATGCCAATAAGACTACTCAATAGTCAGAAGCTCAACGCCAGTGCGCTCATTGATGAACTTGCACGACTTGATTTCAGACAGATTCAGAATTTCATCAGCGGTAACCCACAGGAGCCAACTCTCTGTGAAGATATTCTTCTGTAACTCCCTGAACTCGTAGGTGATCTTTGCCACCATGTCGATAGTCATTCTGATGATTGCATGTGTGCCGTTCTTGAATGTTACGATACATCTGAAAATGGCACTCGTTCTAAGTATTGCTTTCTTCTTTGTCATAATTATGTAAGTTTGGTTAATATTTGCGGCCCTCATGCAAAAGAGCCATAAGACTAATGGACGCGTATCTCCAGGCGTTTATCGTACATATCCCAATATGCCGTGCAACACAATCCCAACAACTCTGCAGCCTGGCCTATGTCGCCAACACCATTCACGCTAAAAACATCATCATTGTAGATGGTAATGATTGTTTTGTCATCATTCCATTCAAGGTGATTCTTCTTTTTCATGCTTTTGTCAGAGAAATAGTAGTTATCCTTCATTATCTCTGCAAAAATCTCTAATTGTGTCATAATCGTAAAATTTTAGGGTTATTCGTTCGGGCACCAAGACCCGATGAAGACTACATCATGTTCTCCAAGCGGAGGATCTCATGATAATAGCGACGGAGAAACTTCTGTGCCCGTTCGCTCTCGTTCAGCAGTATTGCCAGATAGCAGCAATAGACAAGGCCAACGAAATTGACCCACCACTCGCTACTGACATTGAACACAAGCATACATGGCATCAGGACTACGAACATAGTCAGATGCAAAATAATTCTCTGTTTCATAATCGTACTGTTTTATTTGGTTAATGGTAAGAGAGAGCGGAGGTAATTCCACTCTCTCCCGTAGTCTCTCCCACTTCGTTAATTCTCCTGCGACTTTCCTGACTAAAGCAGGGCATCTTTGCCGCAACCGTGGGATATTGGCAGATTAGGTCATCTGCCAGGCCGTTCTTTATGCTGTGGGTCTCACACCCATTAATATCTTTCATTGCAGCCGTTAGTCGTACTCTGCAGCAAGATTCCTCTACACGTCCAGACAGACATCAAATCCATCTACGGCGGTGGGGTTATCGTACTGCACAAGTACACGGCCCAACAATTTGCTAAAGTGATTAAATGAATTGTCGTACTTTCGACGGGAACCACCACGACATATCCGCTGATATATCGTACTTGATTACTCAAGTCGTACTCGGCAAGTAGCCAGCCGTTATTATCGTACTCCCTCACGGGAGAAATAATCTAAAGAATATGATTTGTAAGAACACAGGGGCTTTTGGCTCACCACTTGCAATCGTTCAACTCCGACTGCCGTCGTTCCGAATACTCCCCTTACAGGCAATACAGAAATGTATCATACTCCCGACCATGCCGCAACGCCTAACGTCCGCATAACCGTTCATCGTACTCTCGTGCCTCTCGGTTTCTTCTACGTACACGGCTGCTGCTATTCCGCTCGTTCAAGTCGCTCAGCCAACTAAATGACTGAGAAAACGCTCGGTCTCAGCATACGCTCTAACCGCTGAATGTTGTTTGCCTGGGCTTGCAACCAGTACCGATTGCTCGGTAGCCACATTAATCAGACAGATGTCGTACTGCCTGACTGCTCTGTGTTACATGATTTCGTACTCTATTCCGTTCTCGTCGTACTCTGCCATAATCAGCAATGAATCATCTACGTCACCGATAAACTGCAGTTCGTTGTTTACATGAATCTCTATCATAACTCGTTCGTTTTAATTGTTCGACCACATTTCTATTCTCGTGGCAGCATCCAGTAAGCGCACCTCAAACTCTGGTGCCTCGGCAGATACTTTGTGTGCCCAAAACTTTGCAAAGTTCAGACTTCCCTCAATATCCAGCCAGCCAAATCTGTAGAATATCGTCCACTTTGGCAAATCATTCTCCTGTCGTTCGGCTCTAAGATTTCTGAGCCAGTCGATTCTCTGCTGCTCAGCCGTTCGGCCTCGCCTGCTGACAAACGTCATTCGTTCGTTCATCAATCGTTCGCTCTTGTTCATTCGTTCGTTCGTTTTAATCGTTCGGGCTGTTCGTTCGGCTCGTCCGTTTCTCCGTTCACTCTGCATTTGTAGAGGCTTGTGACTCTCAGATCTGGAGATCTGGCTGCATTACCGGATTTTGTAGGGTATCAAAAAAAGTAGGTAGGGAAAATCCCTACCTGCTCTTTTTCTGTGTGTGCGCTCTCTGTTACTTATTCATTGCCAGCAATTCAGCGATGTAGCGCTCTCTCTCTTCCTTGCTCATGCAAGCGAAAGCAGTTTTGCCGTCGTCGGCTTTCTTGCTCAAGCTCTTCTTTGCCCCGTCGAGTGCAGCGTGGTATCTGTCATATCCGTTAATGATGGATTTCACACCACGAGCGTCGCCAAGTGTAAACGGGCGCTTGTACCATTGTTTACCTACAATCTTATCGACTCGAACGGCCTCGACGTTCGCCTTTTCCCACTCTTCCTGTGTTGGGTATGGTGTGCCGTCGGCTTTCTTTCCGTCGATGGCTGGCTGTGTGTATAGCCAGTAGATGCCGTTCTCTTTCTTGCACTCTTCCAAGATAGCGTTAATCTCTTCCTCGTTCTCATCGAGTGCAGCGCAATAGTGCTCAACTGCGTGGTTTGCCAGGTAAGCGTTCAGCATGTCGCTTGTGCTCAACTCGTTCTCGTTCTCGATAGCTGCCTTTGTGTTCTCGACGTTTGCTACCTCAATATTCTTTTTTGCCATAATATTTGTAGTGTCCTATTCTCTGATATTTCAGCGTGCCCGACACCATCCGCACCTTTGGTTAAACATGTAATAATATTCATTTCTTATACTACAAATATACGACAATTTTACGACACTTGCAATACACCAAAAATACTTACAATATATTTCTGTAACTCGCTGAATATCAATAAGTTACAAAACCTTTGTGCCCGCACACAAGTAAAAATTAGTTAAATCTTTGCGGTATGACAACATAATATAGGGTGCATTTCTTAATAGGTATTAATGGACTGTCTGATAAGTTAATGCCAGTTAAATAATGGTGCCTTAGTGATGTCGTAACTTTTTACTCTTTGGCGCAACTTTTCGCTTTTCTTTACAAAGTAAAAACTGCCTATTTATAAGGGTTTCCAGAGATATTTTTGCATATACACTTTTTCAATGTATAGGTATGCAGTTTTTGTGTAAAGGTTTTATCACTGACAATATGGCGGTAAAGTATTTTCAAGGCGACAAGGTGGCGCGAATCCTAAAAATTTGTTAAACCAAGGAAATAGTGTTAAATAAAATTAATTTACAATGCTATATTATTGGGTATAATATCGGATATAGTGTTAAAAATGTGTAAATAAAAGTGTTTTGAGTGAATATTAACTAAATTTTGCAAAGAGTGTTAAATACCCTTTAATACCCCTACCACCCCCTTTGCTGGCACGCTTTTTGTGCGCTTGGTCGCCTCAAAAATATTTTTTTCCCATTTTTTCAGGTCGTTTTAACAATTCCTCTCA
>Ga0247611_10006391_pt1 | contig 15155 bp, 29 predicted proteins | sample 177DNAGHGhighgp2_FD_192422 | JGI IMG/M metagenome (GOLD analysis project Ga0247611, IMG submission 192422) | Sheep rumen microbial communities from Palmerston North, Manawatu-Wanganui, New Zealand - 1770 DNA GHGhigh gp2 | ecosystem: Host-associated > Mammals > Digestive system > Stomach > Rumen...
AAGGAGGTATATTGCTGTGAGAGACAGATAGGAAGAACTCCATCTTAAAGGCTTTGATATGATGCGTTCAGGCCGAATCAATCATACAGGTCCTCTTGAATATAATGATATAAAAGTTGGCACAAAAATACTTGAAGATGCTGTTTTAGATTTAGGATGGCTAAAAAGAAATTATCGTTATTATGGCGATAAACGAATTATATTCAAAGCAATGGCAGAACAAAATTTGCCGCTGATGCGAGATATTTCAAATTTCTTCTATCGTACAAACGGTATATATATGAGGGTTTGTGATTATTTTGCTTTTCTTTATAGGTATGATTGGTATATTGAACCAGAGAAAAAATTTGATAAAACAGTTCAAGACAAAAAACTATTAGGAGATTTTTATAACATTTTGAACTTTCTTGATAATTCTCATATTAAGAAAGTTTGCGGGGATATTGCTTTAAGTGTTATTATAAATGGCGCCTATTATGGATATATATTCCCAAACAAGGATGGTCTAATGATACAAGAGTTGCCGATTAACTATTGCCGCAGTCGTTATTATGTTGGTGATATTCCGGCGGTAGAATTTAATATGAGATTTTTTGATGAATATTTTAGAGATCCAGAATATCGTTTAAGGATTTTAAAAATGTTCCCAGAAGATTTCCAAAAGGGGTATATGTTATATAAAAAGGGAAAATTGCCGCCTGATTATATTGGTGATCCAATGGGCAGTTGGTATTTATTAGATCCTCAATCTTCAGTGAAGTTTTGTTTTAAGAATGGCGATTAGCCATTATTTATAAACGCTATTCCTACTATTTTGGATTTAGATGTTGCATAGGATTTAGATCGTAGAAAATAGATGCAGCAATTATTGAAGATTTTAATTCAGAAATTGCCACTTGACAAGAATGGCGATCTTATATTTGACGTAGATGAAGCTCGTGATATTCATAATAATGCTGTTGAAATGCTTCGTCGTGCTATTGGAGTTGATGTTTTAACAACTTTTGCTGATGTATCAGTCGAGAATATGGCAGATAAAAATAGTTCTTCTCTTACTCAAGATGGTTTAGAGAAAATTGAAAGAACAGTTTATAATGCATTTGGTGTTTCTAGAAATATTTTTAATACAGACGGAAACTTATCATTGGAAAAATCTATTCTTGATGATGAATCTACAATGAGAAGTTTGTTGTTATAGTTTAATATGTTCTATGATAAAGTGACTAGTAAATTATCTAAAAATAAGAATTTATATACTTATCATTTATATTTCTTAGAAACTACTCAATATAATTATAAAGAACTTTCTAAGCAATATAAAGAAATGGTGCAGTTAGGTCAGTCTATGATGCTTCCACTTGTTGCTCTTGGACATTCACAAAGTTCTATTCTTTATGCAGCAATGTTTGAGAAAGATACGTTGAAGTTGAATGAGTTGATGATTCCACCACTTATGTCTTCGACAATGAATCCTGATGCAATTTTGGGTAAAACAGGATAGACTGCTAATGCTAATTCTCAAAAATCAACAGAAGGAGTAAAATCAACTTCAGCCCAAGGTGGACGACCTGAAAAAGCTGAAGGTTAGAAATCCGAAAAGACAATTTAGAACAAAGAATCAATGAGTTAAGGAGGCTTGTTATGGCAAAACATACAAGTATAAAAATGACTACTCCTAGCGAGGCTATTAATATTACTCCTCTTAATCCAATGGTTTCTAAATGTACAATTAAGGTTTGTTATGTTAGTGATAAGCCAAATCGTAATAAAAGCATTATCACAAAAGATGTAGCAAAGAAAATCGCTAATAGTTTGCCGGGGAGTCCCATTGTAGGATTTTTCAATGATTATGCTGAAGATTTTGAAGAACATAATAAAGCACTTGAAATAAAAAATAATCAATTATATATAAAAGAAATCACAAAGCCATATGGCTTTGTTGATTTCAGTGCTAAATGTTGGTTTTAGAAATTTTTAGATGATGGTAAATATGAACGAGAATATCTTATGACTGAGGGTTGGTTATGGACTGGTCAATATCCAGAAGCACAAAGAGTTATTGATAAAGGTAATAACCAATCAATGAATTTAAACAATGAATATTTAAACGCTCATTGGTCAAAAGCCAATAATGGAGCACCTAAAATTTTTATTGTAAATGAAGCAGTAATTACAAATCTTTGTATTTTAGGAGAAAATGAAGAGCCTTGCTTTGAAGGTGCGTAGATTTCAGGTGGCGAATTTTCTCAAGCCGAACCTGTTATTGAGTTCTCATTTGATGAATCTTCTTTCCGTAAAGAAATGTATTCTATGATGAAAGAACTTAAATAGTTAAAAGAAATAATTAATAAAGGAGGATCAAAGATGTTCACTACTTATGCAGTAGAAATTGGAGATTCTTTATGGACCAACCTTTATAATTATGGTGAAGAAAAATTAGGCGATCAAGTCCTTCACGGAGTTTATAGTGAAGGAGACCAAACATTTGCCGTTTTCCATAATGTAGAGGATAATAAGTTTTATCGTTTAAATTTCTCACTTTCTGAAGGAAAAGAATTTAGCGCTGAAGAAGAGGTAAGTGAGCTTGCTGATTTTGCTGAGGAAGCCCAATTTACAGAAGAAGCAATCGCTGAATTTAAAAAGAAAGAAGAAAATGATAAAAAAGACGAACAAGGGGGCAATTCTGGTAAAGAACAGACTCCCGGTTCTAATAATAAAAAAGAAGATGGTTCAGAAGAAGATCCTGAAGAAGATGATGAAGACAAGAAGAAGAAAAAGAAAGCAGAGTATTCTCTTGATGAAGTTACAGAATATCAGGAACTTCTTACAAACTTCAATAAACTTAATGATGATTATAACCAGCTTAAAGCTGATTATGATACACTAACTGCTGAATTAGAGCCTCTTAAGCAGTTCAAACTTGATGCTGAAAGAAAAGAAAAAGAAGCTATGATTGCAGGTTTCTATATGCTTTCAGATGAGGATAAGGCTGATGTTGTTAAGAACATTGATACTTATTCATTAGATGATATTGAGGCTAAACTTTCTATTATTTGCGTTCGTAACAAAGTTAGTTTTGCTCTTGACGAAGAGGATAATGATAAAAAACCAAATATGACATTTAATTTTGATAATGCCGGTTCTGGTTTTGATTCTGATACTCCTGCTTGGGTCAAGGCAGCTATGGAAGTTGCGAAGGATATGAATTGATTTTATAAGGAGGAAATAGAAGAATGCTTAGAGATTTTCTGAAAAAGAATATCACAAGCCAGGCTAAGTTCGTTGAATGGGGCTATGGCCAGGTTGAGCCTAATCATCTTTCTGCTCAAAGAACCTCTCAGGTATATGCTCAATTACCTGCAGATAAGAACATTGATGTTCTTGAACAGGGACAGTTTGTCAAGTATGATTATGCTAAAGGCTTAGTAGATTTTACAGGTATTGGAGAATGGATGCTCGTATTTAATGAAATTAAACTTTACAGAGAGCATCAGGATGATTGCGAATTCGCAATGATTAAAGATAATTATCAGGCTCGTATTTATAGCCCATTTGGTGGAGATAAGTATGATGCTAATGGCAATAAGTTAGGAAATACTGATCCTTATACTTATGATACAAATTTCAATAAACAGTCTCGTTACTACAATGGTGTTGATTCTGATGGTCATAATTCTATTACTGTCAATGGTCAGACATATAAATATGATGATGTAACAGCTGCTCCAGATATGTATGAAATTCATTATAATGAAGATCCATATCATATTGAATCTCAGACACGTCCACAGCTTATGCCAGAAGGCACAACAATGGTTCCTCGTGTTTTGAAGACAAATCTTGGCGATCTTTATACAACTAATACTATTGACGAAGAAACTCTTGCTATCGGCGATTTACTTTGCCCAAGAGATGCTGATGGTATTCTTATAAAAGTCGCTGATGCTAATGGTACTGCATCTGAAAACGCTAGTGACGCTTCTTCTACAATGAGATGGCAAGTTGTTAAAGTTTATACAATGCCAGATCATCAGAAGGGTGTTAAGCTTATGCGTGTAGCTTAATTCTGAAGGAAGGAGGATAATAGAATGTTAGATAGAAAAGATCTCGTAGCTCTTATGAAGACCGTTGCTAAAGCTAATCCTTCCGCTCCAGTAGCTTATAGTTTTGGAGGACAGGATTTAAGTTATGAAGCTCTTAATGAAACTCTTCGTAGAGAGTTGAATGAATTAGCTGGCACTTATGCTTTATATAGAGAAAATAAAAACTTAATCTTCAGTATTATTGAAGAGACACTTGACGAAGTTCTGCCAAAGAAAGTTGTAGAGCAATATAATCAGTTCGCAGAAGTTCGTACATTCGCTCAGGGCGATAAGATTCTGTTTAGACGTAAATTGACATCTAACCAGAGAGCTAAACAGTTCATTACCAGAGTTGGTCTTGCAGGCATCTATGAAGTCTTCAAGCTTGGTAAGAACGAAGAGGCTTTCGAAGTCCGCACAAGCGCTATTGGTGGAGCTGCTCAGATTGGATTTGAAGAGTTCCTTGATGGCCGTGTTGACTTTGCCGAAGTTACCCGTATCATTATGGAAGGTATGGATGAATTAATCTATAAAGAAGTTGGTCAGGCTCTTAAGGCTTCTATCAATCAGCTTCCACCTGCAAATAAAGTTATTGTTACAGGTTTCGATGAAGATGCTATGGATAGACTTCTTACAATCGCTGCCGCTTATGGCACACCTACTATTTATTGTACATATGAATTTGCTGTCAAGATGATTCCTCAGGAAGCTTGGAGATATACAGATTCTATGAAAGAGCAACTTTGGAATAACGGCAGACTTCCTAACTATAAGGGACATCAAGTTGTTATTCTTGAGCAAGGTTTCGAAGATGAAACAAATGAAACTAAGGTAATTGATCCTGGTTATGCTTGGATTATTCCTACAGGTGCTGATGGCAAGCCAGTCAAGATCGCATTTGAAGGTAACACTATCGTTGATGAATTCAATAATCCTGGTGATCGTTCTCGTGAAATTCAGGTTTATAAGAAAGTCGGCGTCGTTTGTATGCTCGCTAACAACATCTGCGCTTATGTTGATACTTCACTTGTTGGTCAGATGAAGACATGGTTCTTAAATAACAAGAGTATTAAGGATTATACAGGCCAAATTAATTCTGTTGGTGATGGCAGTTCCGCAGGAACACCTCAGAATCCTTGATGATTAAACCTCGTTAAAATTAAATATATATTATGTGGGGGAGAGGGGAGTAAGCTTTCCCTCTCCCCTATTTTTCATTTACTAAGAGAAAAAGGAGAAAAATGAAATATGGCAGAAGTAACAAAATTTTATAATGTAAAAAATAGAAGCGCTGGTGTGGTTATTTATCGTATTCCTGAAGATAATATTCGTAGAGAGTTTATGCCTGGTGAAACAAAGGTTATACCTCTACCTGAACTTCAAAAACTCTCTTATCAACCCGGCGGTCAAATGATAATGAACAATTTCTTACAAATACAAGGAATTGAAGCCCAGTCAACTTTAAACATTTAGGCTGAATAGGAATATAATTATTCAGAACAAGATATTATTAGAATTATGAACGAAGGCTCTCTTGATGAGTTTCTTGATATGCTTGATTTTGCCCCAATGGGTGTAATGGACCTTGTTCGGCAATTTGCTATTTCGCTTCCTTTGAATGATATTCCTAAGAGAAGAGCCTTGAAAGAAAAAACTGGATTTGATGTAAATGCTGCTTTAACACACGTTGAAGAGGAAAAAGAGGAAGACCGTGAAAATGGTATTGCTGAAGCTACAGCTCCTCAAAGACGTGTAAAACCTGCTCCAACAACTGGACGTAGAGTTATTAAAAAAGCTGCAGAGGCAAAAGCAGAAGAATGAGGAGGTATGTAAATGGAAGGAACTTGTTTTTCAACCATTTATAATCGCTTTCTTGAAAAAATTACCGATGATATGTATATGGAGCTAACACCGGAGGATACTTTAAAAGACCTCCAAAGACTCTTGATAAATGCTATCCCCGGCTTTGAATTTCCACGCGTAAATCTTACTGATTACATTCTTGATGTAATTGAAATACCAGAAGATCAAATTCAAGATGATGATTTTATTATTGGTGTTGTGTGGAATGATTTGCTTGAAGATCCCAATTCAGCAGTTCCTCATGTTATTGTTGAACGCTCTCATTTTATGGCAGATTTAACTGCAGAAGAAATAAATATACTTGCCCTTCTTATGAAGCAAGGTTGGGTTCAACGGCAAGTAACTTCCATAGAAAATACAAGAATGAAATATACAGGAGCAGATTTTAAAATGACTTCACAAGCAAACCATCTGCAAAAACTTCTTTCTCTTTTGGAAGAGTCAAGAAGAGATAGTTTTCATATGCAAAGGCTTTATAAGCGTAGGAAACTTTCTAATGGTTTGTATAAATCTAATTGGAGTGTGTTGAGGTAGAACAGTGCTCTTAAATAAATATGGAATTGAAATTACTATGGAAGATATGGCGAATAATGTTCGTAGATTAACAAATTAGCTTTGGAAACTTATTCCTATGAGAGAACATGAAGAGGACTGGTAGAAGCAATTATAGACTGTTTTGTTAGAAATTGTTGGTCTGAACGAATTATTCGTCGGGCCACTTTTTTTACCATTAATTAGTAAGTTAGAAGGTCTTTCAGTTAAAGAAACAGATTTTGATTTTTATAGAAAGACTGTGTTTGAATGTATAAATCTTTTACAAGAGGTTGTAAAAAATTATGCGTGAATCTAATTTATTTAAAAATGATAGTTTAAGATTGATGATGCCAAGATTGGGAGTTTTCCATTAGAATGAAGATTATAAAAGACCTACTCCTTATCATGGAACTTTAGAAATTGAAAATCATATTATTGATGGTTTAAATGATTAGAGTTTAAGGCTAAAAGCTAATGGAGGATATACTCAACAAGAGAGAATGATTTTTGATAAAAGAAGATCATTAGATAGATCATTAAATTATTCATATCAGGCTGCCAATATTCAAAAAATTGGTAAAGAGAGAATAGATAGAGCATTAATAAATCCTGATAAAAATAAATTTGATTATGATGATAAAATATTATCAGTTCATTATGAATTAGGGTATGAATCAGGAGATGTCTTTGAATGGTTAGGGACAGATACATATTGGATTATTTCTTTATAGGACATTGATGAATTAGCTTATTTTAGAGGTGAAATTAGAAGATGTCGTTATACTATCGCTTGGGAAGATGAAAATGGTATTCAATCAACTTATGCGGCAGTAAGAGGTCCAGTAGAAACAAAAATAAACTTTATTCAAAAACATCAAATAAGTGTTGATGAACCTAATTATTCATTACATATATTGATGCCGCTAACTGATGCGATTATAAAATATTTTTAGAGATATTCTAAGTTTTATTTATAGGGATGTTCAGAGGTCGTGCCACAAGTTTGTTGGAGAGTTGAGGCCACTGATTGGATTTCCACTCCTGGAATATTTGAATTAACTGCCGTTGAGTATTATTCAAATAAAATAGAAGATGATGTAAATGCTGGCTTAGTAGGAACTTTAAAGGCTAAACCTGTTGATCCTAATCCAGACATAGTAAAAGAATTTATTGAAGGTGAGACCTTTATTAAACCTAAAAAAGTTTATACTTATAAGTTTAATGGTCTTGCTACTGCGAAGTGGAAAGTTCAAAAAGATAGACCTATAAAATATAGTATAGATTAGAAAGATTCTACTATTATTTATATTATGTGGGAAGGAACATAGAGTGGTCAGTTTGATATAACTTATGGTAATCTTGCTAAAACTATTGTTGTAGAATCTTTATTTTGAGATAAAGGAGAATTGAATATATGAAAATTGAAAGATATTTTCCACCTAAATCGGCTTTTCTTTCTGTTGAGAAAGATTTGAGTATTATAGTCGATTAGATGATGAAAAATGACGGACTAAAGAGACTGTTATATTATACTTCTAATGACGCTCTTACAAGACCAAACTTAACCACTGATTAGTCTCTTGGAATGTTTGGTAAAAATATAAAAATTGTGCCGAAGTTATATGTTGATAATGAAGTTTTAAATTATGTTATTATCAATTTTGATAATTTTACTCCAAATGTAAAAAATCCAGAATTTAGAGATAATATTATTGAATTTGATATTATTTGTCATTTTGATCAGTGGCAAATGAAAGATTTTATGTTAAGACCTTATAGAATTGCCGCAGAGATTGATTCTACATTTGATAAAAAGCATTTAACTGGAATTGGCACTTTAAATTTTTTAGGAGCTAATGAAATTATTTTGAATGATGAACTTGGTGGCCTATGTTTAATGTATGAAGCTATACATGGTGAAGAAGATAAAAAGAATATGCCTACTCCTGAAAGAGAAAAGATTCAAGAAATAGATTGGAAAAATAGAGGGAGTTATTTAACTTAATGGATATTAGATTAGCATTAATGACTGGAATAGATATTCCTGTGCCAGAATGTTAGTTGATATTACATCAACCTCGAATTGATGAAATAGCTTTTTTAGGAGAAGAGGATTTTTTTATTGGTTCATAGACTCTTTGTATTAGTAAAAATATGGTCATTGAGGACAAAAAAGCTCTAAATGAAGTGAGTAATTTTCAAGTATTTATGACAGTAATGAATGAGAAGACCACCCAAGACAAGAAGCAAGCGGTTGAATCTATTTTTGAATTAATGAATTTGGGGAAGGTTTTATTTACACCACGGTCTATAATTTTTACTGAAAAAAAAGGTCATATGATTGATGAGAATAATTTTGAGCCTTTTTAGGATATGATAAAAAATATTGTATGTGCTAAAAATGGCCCAATGGATTAGCAAGCATTTAATCCAGCAGGTGATAAGGCAAGAGAAATTGCTCAGAAACTTATGAGAGGACGGCAAAGAGTTGCCGCTCAAAAAGGCAATTCTACTGGGAGTGCCTTTAGTCGTTATCTTTCAATTTTATCTATTGCTTTACATATACCTATAACAGAGTTATAGAAGTTGACAATGTTTTAGTTATATGATTTAATGGAAAGATATACATTATATACTAATTGGGATTTGGATATACGCACGCGACTTGCGGGTGGAAAACCAGATTCACATCCTGATGATTGGATGAAAAATATTCATTAATTATTATAAGGAGGAAAACACACTATGAAATTTGGTGTTAGAGAAATTTGCGAAGTAGTTCTTAAGGCTAAGGCTACTCAAAAAGTTGGTAACAAGATTTTCTACGCTAATGAACCAGTTTGCTATTTTGATACACTTAAAACTTCCAGCATGGAAGGTGCAGCAACCACAGTGTATGCACAAGGTGGCGTTGGTAACTCTCGTTTAATCGCGTGGGAAGGTGAAAGAACAGTAACCTTCACAATGGAAGATGCTCTTATTTCTCCAGAAGGCTTTATGATTCTTTCTGGTGCTGGACTTATTGATGCTACTGAAAATGCACCTATTTATCAGCATGTAACTGAGAATATTGACGCAAGTGATGTTACTGTTGGAGAAGATGAAATTACAGTTTGGATTTCTAAGCCTGCTCATCTTCCAAATACTGGAGATCATTTTGCATATGTTATGTTTAAGAAAAATGATGAAATTATCAGTGAGCCTTATATTCCTGTTCATGAAAGTTTAGTAAAAGATACTGAAAAAGGTCTTTATCCTTTAAGAATTCCTCATACAAACGTTCCTGGACGGGCTGATGCTAAGGCTCAGGGATTTGATACAGCTCTTCCAGGAAATGGAGATTTCGATAGCGTTCTTGTTGATTACTATGTAGAACAGAAGAGCAATGCTCAATAGATTGATATTACACCTGATAAGTTCGGTGGTAACTATTATCTTGAAGCTTCTACATTGTTCCGTGATACAAACGGTGTCGATATGCCTGCTGAATTCATCATTCCTAACTGCAAGATTCAGTCTAACTTTACATTTACAATGGCTTCTACTGGTGATCCATCTACATTCACATTTACAATGGATGCGTTCCCAGATTACACAAGATTCAACCATAAGAAGAAAGTTCTTGCAGCTATTCAGATTATCAAAGAAGCTGGTAGCCAAGAACTTACTCGTACATCTACTGCTCATGCAGAAGCTGACGAAGTGTTATTCGGATGATATAACAAATTATAAAGGGGAAAGAGTGATCTTTCCCCTATTTTTTTATTTGTGTAAAAGGAGGGCTTATTATGGCATTAGACTTAACTTTTACTCCTGCTGATTTTGATAGTGTTATTACAGCAGATGATGCTATTGAATATTTTGAAGAAATTATATTAGATATTAGAAAAAATAATTATGCAAATGAAGATTTAATAAAAGGAATTCAAGAATTAGAAAAATATTATAATGATAGTTTTGATAAATAGCAATATAAAGAAGATAGAAAAAATATTAAGCAGAATCTTGATAATATAATTAAAATGCTTGATATGTATGAAAAAATTAAAAAAGTTTCAATGGAATTAAGAAAAAAACTTAGTTCAAAAATGTCTTTAGAAGTATATAATAGTATAGATTATGCTTTTTATTATAATAATGAAAGATTTACAACTGATTAGATAGATGCTAGTTGGCTAATTGTAGGAAGTGAAGGTGAATTAAGATTATCTTTAGATAAAGCTATAGAAGATATTAAAAAAGATTATGATACTGAATATAAAAAAGAGATTCAGTCATTATTTAATAAGCATTATACTTCATATTTAAATGCTATTTCTGGTATGTATTAGAAACAAAATAAAAAAAGAATAGGAGAAGGGCGTGTTAATAAAGGTGTTATTGCTGAAGCATATGAAGAACATTTAAGAACTCATCATTCTTTTTCTAATCGACTTTTAAAAAATCCTAGTATTGAAAATGTTGTCGATAAAGCTATATTAGCACATGAAAATCAAGCTATGGCATAGGAATATTGGTCTAAAAATGCTCCACCCCACAAACCTAATGAAGCATGGGAACATATTAGACATTCATTAGGGTCTCAGAGAGGTACAGTTGCTGGAGATGTTTTTAATACTTAGGTAAAACAAGGTAGTAATTATACTAAATATTCTTCTCAAGTTCGTTTAGCAAGTTTAGCTACATTAAGAGATGGCATTAGAAATTATTGTGATATATTAAATACTGATATTCCTGCTAAAGAAGTAGCTTAGAAAATTGCTAAATATATGTCAGAACCTGTAAAAAGAACTTCAGCAAATCTTGTTGCTTATGCTATGAATAAAGAAATAGCAGAACCAATTGGAAAACTTCTACATTTTTAACTTGACTTTCACGAAATTTTTTTGTATAATTTTCTTGTAAAGAAAATTAAAAATCTAATAGAGATAAAGGAGAAATAATATGGCAAAAATATCATTTACAAAATTAAAACTTACAAAGAAAAATGAAACTAAGACATTGAAATATAACAATGAAGAAATTGAAGTAAAACAATATTTGCCGATTTAGGATAAATTAGCATTAATAAGCCGAGTAATAAGTTATGCCGCAGATCAATATAATTTTGCTAATTCTGTAAAATTAGATTTATTTTTATCATTAGAAATTATGTATGAATATACAAATATCAATTTTACAGAAAAACAAAAAGAGAATCCTACAAAATTATATGATTTACTTGAAGAAAATGGACTTATTGACGCTGTTATAAGTTTAATTCCTTCTACAGAATATCAAACTTTATATGAAGGAGTTGCTGAAATTAGTAAAAGTATTTATAATTATCAGAATTCTGTTTTAGGTATTTTAGAAAATGTAGTTAAAGATTATGATGGTTTAAAATTTGATAGTAAAGAAATCTTAGGAGAATTATCTAATTCAGAGAATCTTTCTCTTGTTAAAGATGTTATTGACAAATTAGGATAAAATAATCAACCTATTTTTTAAAGAAAATAGGAGTTAAGGTGGATAGAGATTAACTCTATCCACCTTTTTTTATTTTTTATTTGGCCAAGTAAAAAAGAGAAAAAATATGGAGAGAAAGGAGCAAATAAAAAATGGCGAATGACAGAAACCTAAAATTTAGTTTTCAAGTTGATGTTGAAGCAAAAAAAGCTAGACAAGAAATAGAATCTATTGTTAATAGTTTAAATAATATTCAAACTATGCATTTAAAGCCTTCAATAGATACTAGCACTTTAGAAAAAGGCAAAGATGCCGCCTTTACTCTTTAGAAAGCTTTAACTAATGCTTTTAATATTGATACTGGAAAATTAAATTTAACTAAGTTTGAAGCTGAATTAAAGAAAAATAATGTAACTATTGAATAGTTACGTTAGAATATGACAGCTATAGGCTCTGAAGGCGCTGGGGCATTTAATAGAGTCGCTAGTGAAATAGCTAGAGCTGAAATTCCAGTCCAACGATTAAGTAAAGGCGTTCAAAGTGTTTTAGGAACTTTGGCTAATACCGCTAGATGGCAGTTATCTTCAAGTTTTTTACATGGAATTATGGGAGCCGTTTCTGGAGCTGTTGCATATGCTAAAGAATTAGATGATTCTTTAACTGCTATCCAAGTTGTTACTTAGAAAAGTAATACTGAAATGGCTAATTTTGCTAAATTGGCAAATGCCGCCGCTTAGGCGTTAAGCACAACTACTAATAGATATGCTCAAGCATCTTTAATTTATTTCCAACAAGGTCTTGATGCTGAAGAAGTTGAGAAGAGAGCTGCTATTACTGTTAAAATGGCAAATGTTACAGGTGATACAGCTGAAACAGTTTCTCAGCAATTAACTTCAATTTGGAATAACTTTTATGATGGTTCTAAATCACTTGAATATTTTGCCGATGGTATGACTGCCCTCGGTGCTGCAACAGCAACAAGTTCTGCTGAAATTGCACAAGGCTTACAAAAATTCTCATCAATCGGCTAGACAGTTGGTTTGAGTTATGAGTATGCGGCAAGTGCATTAGCTACAATTACAGCTACTACTCGTGAAAGTGCTGATACAGTAGGTAATGCTTTGAAGTCATTATTTGCTCGTATTGAAGGTTTAAATTTAGGTGAAACAGCAGATGATGGAACTACATTAAATAAATATTCTGCTGCATTAGCAAAAGTTGGAGTTGATATTAAAGATACTAACGGTAACCTAAAAGATATGGACCAAATCCTTGATGAATTAGGTGAAAGATGGCAACAATTATCAAGAGATCAATAGGTTGCATTAGCACAAACAGTCGCAGGTCAAAGACAATATGCTCAATTAATGACTTTGATGAATAACTGGGGTTTCATGAAAGAAAATCTGCAAACAGTTGCTTCTTCTTCTGGAACATTATAGAAACAAGCAGATATTTATGCGAAATCTTGGGAAGCGGCTTCTGCAAGAGTTAGAGCCTCATTAGAAGAAATTTATGGTAAATTAGTTGATAAAGATTTCTTTGTGCAAGCTGCGGATATTATTACTTCTGTTGTTGATAGAATTTCTGATTTAATAGATGGCTTTGGTGGAGTTTATGGTATTTTATTCCAAATTGGAAATTTTGTTGCTCAACATTTTGCTAATAAAACACCTTAGTTTATTCAAGATTTATCAAAAGATATTGATACTCTTACTGGTAAAACTACTCAATCACTTATAAAAATACAAGAAGAATATTCTCAATTATCATAGAAATATGTAAATAGAGATTTTAGTTTTGATAATAAATATGAAGGTGATTATACTACTACAACTCAAGAGAATAGATTAGCAGATATATCTAAAATGCAACTTGAATTAAATAGAGCTGCTAAAGATTTGACTGAGGAAGAAAAAGCTCAATATGAATGGGAAATAAAGAAAGCTGAAATTGTATATTCTAGAATGGAAAAAGAAGCTGAAAAAGTTGATGAATTATAGAGTAAAGCTATGGATTATGCTGAATCATTCTAGGATAGGAATTATGATGTAGATATACGAAAAGAAGCTGAAGAACTTGTTGCATATAAGCAAGAAGTAGATTAGATGGAATAGTCTTATAGACAATTATCAAGAACTATAAATACAATAAGTACAAGTAGCGAAATAGATATAGTTCCAGATGCTACTATTCAAAAAGTAAAAGAGTTTTTCAATACTGTAAAAAATGATGGTAAATTATCTGAACAAGAAATAGTAGAAATTAATGAAGTTTTAGGTCAAACAACTATTAAAGGAACAGATTTGGCTCCTGTTATGACAATTCTTGGTAGAGGAGCCAATAATATTAGAGAAAACTTTAATTAGGTTAGTGCTGATTTAAAATACGATTTTGATTTAACTGAAGAAGAGTTTGATGAATTAATTCAAAAATATGAACAATCAGATAAAAAACTAGCTGAATTTTTAAGAAATTATAAAGATTTCAAAGCTGAATATTCAAAGCCTGTATAGCCTGGATTAAATACTCCTTCTACCTTATAGGCTATAACTTCATTAGCTGGGGCTTTTTCTTCTTTAGCAGGAACAATAAATTCTATAACAAGAGTTATGGATGTTTTTTCTGATGAAGATGCTACTGTTGTAAATAAAATTACTGCTGCTATAGGATTATTAACAAGTGCGGTATTTACTTATAGTTCTATGACAAAAGCTTTTGCTACTATTCAAAAAACTTAGATTGCTCAACATTACGCTGAAGCTGGAGCTATAGGAGTTTTAAAAGCAGCTACAGCAGGTTTTGGAGCAACAGTAAAAGGAGTTTTAGGATTTCTTAGTGCTCATCCTTTAATTCTTGGAGCAACTGCTATTATAGCAGGTATCACAGCAATAGTAGTAGCAACTGAAAGAGCTGCTAAAGCTTTTAAAGAAGAGCAAGAAGTTTTAAAAGAGAATGTTGAAGAACATCAAAAATTATATGAAGAAGCTCATAAAGAAATTCAAGAAAATGATAAACTTATAACAAATTATGAAACTCTTCTTGCAAAATATAAACAAACTCATGAAGGTAAACAAGAACTCATGTCTGCAGCAAATGAAGTTGCAGAAAAGTTTCAAATTGAAGGCGCGAGCGTTCTTGTTTTAAAAGGCCAATATGAAGATTTAACAACTGCTATTTATAATAAACGAAAAGCTTCTATTGACGCGGCAAAACAAGATTTAGATA
>Ga0247611_10006392_pt1 | contig 15154 bp, 12 predicted proteins | sample 177DNAGHGhighgp2_FD_192422 | JGI IMG/M metagenome (GOLD analysis project Ga0247611, IMG submission 192422) | Sheep rumen microbial communities from Palmerston North, Manawatu-Wanganui, New Zealand - 1770 DNA GHGhigh gp2 | ecosystem: Host-associated > Mammals > Digestive system > Stomach > Rumen...
CGCGGCACGCTTGCTTCCTCCTTCCTTGTCGGTCGGCAGATGTGGTGCGTGGTCGGTGGCGACGGTGGCGATGCGTCCGTCGGTGAGGGCAGCCCGCAGGGCATCGCGGTCGGCACGGCTCTTCACGGCGGGATTGCATTTGATGCGCGTGCCGAGTGTGGCATAGTCCTCATCGCAGAAGAGAAGATGAGGCACGCAGGCTTCTAAGGTGATTGATGATTGATGATTGGTGACTGATGATTGATGATTGATGATTGATGAATCATCAATAAGAAGAAGCTCATCCTTCGTCGTCACATGGGCGATGTGCAGTCGTGCGCCAGTCTCATGGGCTAACTGTACGGCGAGCCGTGAGGAGGCGATGCAGGCTTCGCGGCTTCGGATCTCCGGATGATGGACGACATCAGGATCCTCGCCGTAGAGAGCCTGGGCGGCTCGCATGTTGGCGGTGATGATATCGGAGTCCTCGCAATGCGCCATGATGAGCAGTGGCGACTGCTCGAACACAGCACGCAGCGCCTCGCCGCGGTCCACGAGCATGCCGCCTGTCGAGCTGCCCATGAAGAGCTTGACGGCGGGCACCGTCGTGGGGTCGAGATGGGGGAGTAGGGCAGCGTTGGTGTTCGTGGCACCGAAGTAGAAGCTGTAGTTGACGAAGGCGTTGGCAGCGCCCAAGGCCTGCCGCTCTTTCAACGCCTCGAGGGACGTGGTCTGCGGCACGACATTAGGCATGTCCATGATGGTCGTTACGCCTCCGGCAGCTGCTGCACGCGTTTCACTTGTGAGGTCGCCTTTCTGCGTCAGGCCTGGTTCGCGTGAGTGGACATGTTCGTCGATGATGCCGGGCAGGAGAAGACCCGTCTCCTGACCCCTCCCGAAGAGAGAGAGGAGCTGCTGCGTGCTGTCGATCGTCTCTTTATCCGTGATTCTTGCAATATATTCATCTTCAATGACAATATCTGCCCGACGTATCTTGCCGTCGGACACGTAGATGATATCTTCAAAAGAATTATTGCTTGCCATGAATAGAGGTAATTGCTCGCTCCTTTACGGGATGTCAGAAAGAACTGATTGTTCTTTCAGGACTGGTTCTGGGGGAGGGCTTCTTTCTGTTTATATTTCTTGAACCATCCGTCCCATCTCAGGCGAATCACGCCGAAGACGGCTTCGGAGAAGATGCCTCCAGACATCTTGCTGGTGCCCAGTTCGCGGTTGACGAAGATGACGGGTACCTCCTTGATCTTGAAGCCGCATTGCTTGGCGGTGAACTTCATCTCGATCTGGAAGGCGTAGCCCTTGAAACGTACCGCGTCGAGGTCGATGGTCTCCAGAACTTGGCGACGATAGCAGACGAAGCCCGCCGTGGTGTCGTGGATATCCAAGCCTGTGATCATCCGCACATATTTTGAAGCGAAATAGCTCATCAGCACACGGCCCATGGGCCAGTTCACCACATTGACGCCAGTGATGTAGCGTGAGCCTATGCTCATGTCGTAACCCTCGTCCTTGCATGCCGCCAGGAGTCGTGGCAGGTCTGAAGGAGCGTGGCTGAAGTCGGCGTCCATCTCGAAGACATAGTCGTAGCCCTGCTCGATAGCCCATTTGAAGCCTGCGATGTAGGCTGTGCCGAGGCCGAGTTTGCCGGAGCGTTCGATGAGGAAGAGGCGATCCTGAAACTCATCGGCCATCAGACGCTTGACGATGGCGGCTGTGCCGTCGGGCGAACCGTCGTCGATGACGAGGATATTGAACGAATGTTCCTCCAGGGCAGTGACGGCGCGGATGATGTTCTCGATGTTTTCTTTCTCGTTGTAGGTGGGGATGATGACGATACTTTCCGAACGCATTTTGGTTGAATAGTTAGGTATTTGCCTGCAAAGATAATGGAAAGTTGGGATTCGGCGGCAATCTTCAATCTTATTTTTTGTGAAAAAGCCGACGTTAATGCCCAAAAACGTGCTCGCCGGCACTTATTCCTTCAGCAGGTCGAGCAATTCATCCCACGTATCTACGATATACTCTGCTTCGCAGTCCACCATCTCCTGCCGTGTTGCATAGCCTCCCCACAGGATGCCTACAGCCGGCATGCCGACCTCGTGTGCACCCTCGATGTCGTAGAATCGGTCGCCGATCATGAGCGCCTTTTGCGGGTCGCCGATGCCCTCGAACTGAAGGGCATGGCGCAGGACGTCGGCTTTCGTGTGTCGGACGCCGGCTTCGTCGCGGGCCGTCACAAAGTCGAAGAACTGACCGAGGTCGAAATAGCGCAGCACCTCGCGCACCATAGGTTCGTTCTTGCTCGATCCTATTCCGATGCGATAGCCGCGACGCTTGAGTTCGGCCAGCGCTTCACGGGTGCCGGGATAGACTTCGTTTTCATAGACACCGGTGGTGAAATAGCGCTCGCGATAGATGCGAACGGCTTCGTCGGCCTGGGCAGGTGTGAAACCGTAGAACTCGATGAAGGAATCCTCGAGCGGAGGGCCGACGAAAGGACGAAGGGCGTTGAGGTCTGCAACGTGGATGTTGAAATGGTCGAGCGCATATTGTGCACAGCGCAAGATGCCCAGCCCGCTGTCGGTCAGCGTGCCGTCGAGGTCGAAGATGAGTGTGGGGTAGGTCATAAGGAGGGGATTAGAATGTCCATTTCATGGCCACCGTGGGGATGACATAGAAACGGTCGTTGATGCCTTCGGCGGGCCAGACGAGGTTGTTGGAGATCTCCACCTCCGTGCCGACGCTCCATTTGGCGTCGTCGCTGATACGTGGCAGCTTCCAAAGATTCACCCAGAACTGAGGCTCGCTCGATAGTACGACTCGTCCCTTGACGCCCTTGTCATACCACAGGTCGCAGTAGCCGGAGAAGGTGCAGAGCCCGTGGGCAAAGTGCAATCCCCATACCTCGGTCAGCTGCACGCTGTGGGACGTGCCGCCGTGGTTCTGACGATGGGCCAGGTATTTATAGAGGAGCTGTACGGAGAACGTCTTGGTGAAATCCTTGCTTGCCCAATTCCATGCCGGACCGATGAGATAGGCGTCGTCGTAGCCGTAGGGGGCACGCTGCAAGCCGCCGTTGTACTCGATGTGTGCCGCAAAGGGCGCTTTCCAGAAACGTAGTTCACGCGAGATCTCGCCATAGGCGCTCATCACAAAGTTGTCATCGAAATCGGCATCGATGAAGAAATACGTACTACCCCAGCGGTCTGGAGTGAAATTCTCAACGGTCGCTGTCACGCGTTGACGGTTGGAGAGTTCTTTGCCGTACAATTCGCGACCCAGGTCGTAATGCAACTGGACGTTGAGCTGAGCGAATGCGGTCGTTGCCATCCAGGCAAGAGCCGCCAGAAGAAAACTTCTTTTCATTACTTTTGTTTTTGTAGCTTTTATATATATAATAAGGTGTAGATCGCTTGCCTTTTTCGTCTAAGGCGGTGCAAAGGTATAGCTTTTTTGCGGATTTTACAAAAAAAGTTGGGGAAACGTTTGGCTGTTTCGCAAAAATACCCTACCTTTGCACCCGCTTTCGAGAAAGAACGGCTCTGGAACTCCAGAAGAACGGCTAAGCTCGGAAGGGCGCTTAGCTCAGCTGGTTCAGAGCATCTGCCTTACAAGCAGAGGGTCGGCGGTTCGAATCCGTCAGCGCCCACCACATTGGCTCCTTAGCTCAACTGAATAGAGCATCTGACTACGGATCAGAAGGTTGTGGGTTTGAATCCCGCAGGAGTCACATTCTTTGAAATGATGTCTGGGCGGATACCAGAGTGGCCAAATGGGGCAGACTGTAAATCTGCTGGTTGTTACCTTCGGTGGTTCGAATCCATCTCCGCCCACTTCTGCAATTTCGAAGTAAATGCGGCAATAGCTCAGTTGGTAGAGCACGACCTTGCCAAGGTCGGGGTCGCGAGTTCGAGTCTCGTTTGCCGCTCTCTTCGCGTTCTTTGAATGGTTTTTACGGTGCGTTAGTTCAGTCTGGTTAGAATACATGCCTGTCACGCATGGGGTCACGGGTTCGAGCCCCGTACGCACCGCTTAAACATCATCATGAAGCGCTGAATACTGCAAACTACTCTTTTATTGGTGCGTTAGTTCAGTCTGGTTAGAATACATGCCTGTCACGCATGGGGTCACGAGTTCGAGCCTCGTACGCACCGCTTCATCAAAGAAACACGCCTATGCAAGTAATGATTCTTGCATAGGCGTGTTAGCATTTTCACATAGGCGTGATTCCTATCACGCCTATGTGAGTTCTGTTTAGTACATATTGACAATGGCCTCGTAGAGTTCCTGCTTGCCGGAGGTCTGCTTGGGCTCGCCGACCTTCTTGCCGTACTCGTAAGCCTCTTCGAGAGTCATCTTACCCTCTTCGAACTTCTTGCCTTCGCCGGCGTCGAAGCTGGCGTAACGCTCCTTGACCATAGCACAGAGGGGTGAGTTCTCGATGATGTCGGCTGCGGAGAGCAGGGCGTGAGCCATAGCGTCCATGGCAGCGATGTGAGCGATGAAGATGTCGTCGAGATCGGTGCTGTTGCGACGTGTCTTGGCGTCGAAGTTGGTGCCGCCGTCCTTGAAACCACCATTGCGGATGATCTGCAGCATAGCCTGAGTGAGCTCGTAGTGGTCGATGGGGAATTGGTCGGTGTCCCAGCCGTTCTGGTAGTCGCCGCGGTTGGCATCGATGCTGCCGAGCATGCCGGCGTCAACGGCGCAAGCCAACTCGTGCTCGAAGGTGTGACCTGCGAGGGTGGCGTGGTTGACCTCGATGTTCACCTTGAAGTCCTTGTCGAGGCCGTGGGCACGGAGGAAACCGATGACGGTCTCGGTGTCGACGTCGTACTGGTGCTTGGAGGGTTCCATGGGCTTGGGCTCGATGAGGAAGGTGCCCTTGAAGCCCTTGGCACGAGCGTAGTCGCGGGCCATGGTGAGCATGGTGGCCATGTGCTCCTTCTCACGCTTCATGTCGGTGTTGAGGAGGCTCATGTAGCCTTCGCGACCACCCCAGAAGACGTAGTTGGTGCCGCCGAGCTCGATGGTGGCGTCGATGGCATTCTTGATTTGAACGATGGCGCGAGCCACGACGTCGAAGTCGGGGTTGGTGCTGGCACCGTTCATGTAACGCTTGTGACCGAAGACATTAGCTGTGCCCCAAAGGAGCTTGATGCCTGTCTCGGCTTGCTTCTGCTTCAGGTAAGCAACGACTTCCTTGAGGTTCTTCTCGTACTCCTCAACGGTAGCAGCCTCGTCAACGAGGTCGATGTCATGGAAGCAGTAGTACTCGATGCCGAGTTTCTGCATGATCTCGAAGCCTGCATCGGCCTTGTCCTTAGCAGCCTGCACGGGGTCGGTAGCTGTTTTCCAGGGGAAGGTCTTGGTGCCACCACCGAACTGGTCGCCGCCCTCAGCGCAGAGGGTGTGCCACCACGCCATAGCGAACTTGAACCATTCGCTCATCTTCTTGCCCATGACTACGCGATCCTTGTCGTAGTAGCGATAGGCCAACGGATTCTTGCTCTCAACGCCTTCAAACTTAATGGCGGAGATTTCAGGGAAATACTGTTTCATTGTTGTTTATTGATTTATGGGGTTATGGGTTGTTGTTTTAACTTCCTAGATGCTCTAGATTTTCTAGATTTTCTAGATGTTCTAGATTTTCTAGACTCTCTAGATGCTCTAGATTTTCTAGATCTTTTCCTTCCAACGCTCGTAGGCCTCGCGGTAGGCAGCCTGGTCCTTGGCCACGGGTTCGATGACCTGCAGCTTCTTGAGGGTAGCGAAGGCTTCGCGGTGGTCGGCATAGATCTTGGCGCCCATGCCGGCTCCACGTGCAGCACCCACGGAACCGTCGGTGTCGCACAGCTCGATGGTGGCTCCTGTGACGCCTGCCAGCGTGTCGCGGAAGATGGGGCTGAGGAACATATTGGCCTTGCCGGCACGGATAGTCTTGAGGTCCATGCCCATCTGATTCATCACTTCCATACCATAGGCGAACGAGAAGACGATGCCTTCCTGTACGGCACGGAGGAGGTGAGCCTGAGTGTGTATATTGAAGTTGATGCCATGGATGCTGGCGCCCACTTCACGGTTGCAGAGCACGCGCTCAGCGCCGTTGCCGAAGGGTAGGATGCTGAGGCCTGCAGCGCCGATGGGGGCTTGGGCGGCCAAGTCGTTCATCTCGGCATAGCCGATACCTGTGGGTGCTACGTTGCGGCGAGCCCAGGAGTTGAGGATGCCTGTGCCATTGATGCAAAGCAGCACACCGAGGCGGGTGGCCGATGCCTGGTGGTTGACATGTGCAAAGGTGTTGACGCGGCTCTGTGGGTCGTAGCCCACGCGGTCGATGACACCATATACAACGCCGGATGTCCCTGCCGTGGTAGCTGCCTCGCCTGGCTCGAAGACATCGAGCGAAAGGGCATTGTTGGGCTGATCGCCGGCACGATAGGTGATAGGTGTGCCTTCGGCAAGTCCCAGTTCCGCAGCAGCGGCAGCGTTCACTTCGCCTTGAATACCGAAGGTGGGCACGCGGTCGGCCAGCATTTCGGCAGGGATACCGAAGTAGTCGAGCAGGAACTGCGCGGGCTTGTCCTCAACGAAATCCCACATGATGCCTTCGGAGAGGCCGCTGACTGTGGTGGCAGCAGTGCCTGAAAGGCGTGCGGCGATGTAGTCGCCAGGTAGCATCACCTTGTAAATCTTGGCAAAGAGGTTGGGCTCGTTTTCACGCACCCAAGCGAGCTTGGCGGCTGTGAAGTTGCCCGGCGAATTGAGCAGGTGGCTGAGACAGCGCTCGCTGCCCAATGCCTCGAAGGCGCGCTGACCGTAAGGCACGGCACGCGAGTCGCACCAGATGATGGCGTCGCGTAGGGGCTTCAAGTCCTTGTCCACACATACGAGGCCGTGCATCTGATACGAGATACCTATGGCCTTGATGTCGGCCTTGTCGGCATGGCTCTGGGCGAGCACGTCGGCTGTGGCATCCTTCAGGTACTGCCACCAGGCATCGGGTGCCTGTTCTGCCCAACCTGCCTGCACGGCCTTGATGGGTGCTTCACTCTTGGGGTAGAACGCAGATGCTACGCACTGCCCGCTTTGGGCATCTACCAGCGACGCCTTGACGCTGGAACTGCCGATATCATAACCGAGGAGATACATTTAATGAATAATTGATAATGAATAATGTATAATTAATTTTCCTTCATTTTTTGTTTCCACAAAGCACTCATATCTTCGAGGGTTTTCCCCTTGGTTTCGGGAACGAGACGCCAGACAAAGAGGGCTGCAACGAGGCAGAGGATGCCGTAGAGACCGTAGGTGAACCAATGGCCGAAGTCATCGCCCTCGGTCAAGTGCATATTGAACATCGGCACGAAGGTGGAGCTGACGATAAAGTTGAAAATCCATTGGAAAGCCACAGCGATAGCCACGGCACCGCCACGAATCGTGTTAGGGAAGATCTCGGCGATGAGCACCCAGCAGATGGGACCCCACGAGAACATAAACGAAGCGCTGTAGATCAAGAGGCTGGCAGCGGTGATCAGTTCAAGGCCTGCATGACCGAAAGTCAAAGCGACGCCGAACGCACCCAGAGCCATGCCCAGGGAGCCGTAGATGAGCAGCGGCTTGCGACCCCATTTCTCGACGGTGAAGATGGCCACTAGGGTGAACAGGATGTTGATGATGCCCATGAAGACGGTGATCATCATCGGGTTGTCCATGCCCATGTCGCCGAAGATGCGAGGTGCGTAGTAGAGCACAGCGTTGATGCCCACGGCCTGCTGGAACACGCTGAGCATGATGCCGATGAAGATGCACATGGCGCCATAGGTCAGCAGCTTCTCGGTCTTCACGACCATGGTGTCCTTGATGTCCTGGAGGATCTGAGCGGCACGGCTGGAACCGTTGATCTTAGTGAGCACGCGCAGAGCGACGTCGTCGCGACCGATGCTGACGAGATAACGCGGTGTCTCAGGCACGAAGCAGATGAGCAAGGCGAAGAGTCCGGCGGGAACAGCTTCGGAACCAAACATATAACGCCAACCGGTAGTTACCGTCCATTGGGCGGCAGGGTTGATGGCGGCGATGCCTTTTCCCATCTCCTCGACGAGCGGCTGGATGTGGTCGCCAAGGATGAAGAAGTTGACGAAATAGACGACCAACTGACCGAAGATGATGGCAAACTGGTTCCATGACACCAGCATACCTCTAATATTAGAAGGTGCTACCTCGCCGATATACATTGGGCAGATAGCCGAGGCCAAGCCTACGCCGATGCCGCCGATGATACGATAGATGTTGAAGGCGATGAGCAGCGAGTAGGTGGGGGTGCCATACTCGAAGAAGAGGAACTCAGGCCGCATGCTGCCTAATGCCGAGATGAAAAACAAAAGACCTGCGACGATGAGCGAACGCTTACGTCCGAGATTCGTGGCCAGGAAGCCTGAGAGCGCAGAACCGATGATGCAACCGATGAGCGCCGAAGCAGAGGTGAAACCGTGCCAACCGTCGGTGTAGGCGAAATCCTTGGCTTCCATGAAGAAGGCCTGCAAGCCTTTCTCGGCACCTGAGATGACGGCTGTGTCGTAGCCGAAGAGTAAGCCGCCGAGAACAGCGACGAGAACGATGGAAAACAGATAGGCTTTGCTGCCCGATTGCTGTGTCTGATTCATTGTTAGTTTATAACGTTTTTAAGATTTGCACCGCAAAATTATATAAATTCTTTCATACCTCCACACGTTTCCGCCCTTTTTTATTGTTATTTTAAATCGAATGATACAAATGCACGTCTTTTATGCAACATTTGTAAAGATAGAATAGGCCCGAAACGGCATCAGCCGGCCTCTTCGAGGGTCGTCATGAGCGAAAGCATCTGGTCGCGCAACTGTGCGGCGGTGATGAAATCGAGCCGCTTGGCTGCCTCTTGCATCTGACGCCGCAGCTGATCGATTCGCTTGCGCATTTGGTCGCGAGTGAGGTATTCGGCTTCGGGTTCGGCGGCCATGGGCACTTCGTCATCGGCGCGCAGATGAACGTTGAAGGTTTGCGGACGTTCGGGCTCGATGTAGGCACGGCGATCGCGCTCGGAGGTTGAATCCTGATGGGCGGCAACGAGGTCGGTCATTGTGCGGTCCTTGCGAATCTGAGTAGGCGTGATGCCGTGCTCCTCGTTGTAATGCAGCTGTTTCTCGCGGCGCCGATTGGTCTCCTCGATGGTTAGCCGCATCGATTCGGTGATGGTGTCGCCATACATGATGGCCTTGCCGTGGATGTTGCGTGCCGCACGTCCAACGGTCTGAGTGAGAGAACGATGGCTACGCAGGAAGCCCTCCTTGTCGGCATCGAGGATGGCTACGAGCGAGACTTCGGGCAAATCGAGACCTTCGCGCAAGAGGTTGACGCCCACGAGGACATCGAACTTACCGGCTCGCAGGTCGTCCATAATCTGTACACGTTCAAGCGTATCGACATCGCTGTGGATGTAGCGTGCCTGCACGCCATTATTCATTAGGTATTCAGTCAGTTCCTCGGCCATGCGCTTGGTGAGTGTCGTGACCAGCGTGCGCTCGTCGGCTTCGATGCGTTGCTGAATCTCCTCCATGAGGTCATCGACCTGGTTGGCGGTGGGGCGCACTTCGATGATAGGATCCAGAAGACCGGTAGGACGGATGACCTGCTCCACGATGATGCCTTCGGACTGTGCCAGCTCGTAGTCGGCAGGCGTAGCTGAGACGTAGATGACCTGATGCGTAAGCGCTTCAAACTCTTCGAACTTCAACGGACGATTGTCCATGGCGGCAGGCAGACGGAACCCATATTCTACGAGGTTGGTCTTGCGAGCACGGTCGCCTCCGTACATCGCTGAGATCTGTGGCACGCTGACATGGCTTTCGTCGATGACCAGCAGGAAATCTTCGGGGAAAAAGTCGAGAAGGCAATAAGGTCGTGTGCCAGCCGAACGGCCGTCGAAGTAACGGCTGTAGTTCTCGATGCCGGAGCAGTGGCCTAACTCGCGAATCATCTCCATGTCGTAAGTCACACGTTCATAGAGGCGTTTGGCTTCGAGCGGCTTGCCAATCTCCTCGAAGAATTTCACTCGCTCTGCCAAATCGTCCTCGATCTGATGGATGGCAGAAAGCGTCTGTTCCTTGGTGGTCATGAAGAGGTTGGCGGGATAGATACGATAGTCCCCGAACTCGCCGATTCGATGCCCCGAGACGGGGTCTATCTCCTCGATGCCGTCGATTTCATCATCCCAGAATATGACACGAAGCAGGTTGTCGGAATAAGCCAGCCAGATATCCACCGTGTCACCCTTGACGCGATATTCGCCACGACCGAGGCTCACATCGTTTCGCGTATAGAGCGAATCGTTGAGCCGACGGAGCAACATATTACGGTCGATGATCTGTCCCTTGGTCAGGGCAATGACATTGTTGTAGAAGGCAGCCGGATTGCCCATGCCGTAAATGCATGACACAGAGCTCACAACGATGACATCGCTGCGCCCGGAAAGGAGTGCGGAAGTGGCGGCAAGGCGCAGTTTGTCGATCTCGTCGTTGATGGCTAAGTCCTTTTCAATATATGTGTCGGTGGACGGGATGTAGGCTTCGGGTTGGTAGTAGTCATAATAGCTGACGTAATACTCCACCGCATTCTCCGGAAAGAAAGCCTTCATCTCGCCATAGAGCTGTGCTGCCAGCGTCTTATTGTGCGAGAGAATGAGTGTGGGCTTGCCAACGTTACGGATGACGTTGGCTATCGTGAACGTCTTGCCGGAACCCGTGACGCCGAGAAGCGTCTGGGCCGGCACACCATCGAGAATACCCTGCGTGAGCTGTTCGATGGCCTCAGGCTGATCGCCCGTAGGAAGATACTTGGAAGTGAGTATAAACTGTGACATTTGGGTGCAAAGTTGGGCATTTTTATGTGAATAGCCAAATATATCCATTGAAATTATATTAAAAAACGCAGTTTAGTTTGGTCATCTCGCAAGAAAGCCGTATTTTTGCAGCCGTTTAATTACGTTCTCATGAAGAAAACGCTTTTGTGGCTCCTCATTTCTGTTGTCGTACTTGCCGGATGCGGTGAGTACAACACGGTGATGAAGTATGGGGACCAGGAATACAAATACGAATATGCGAAGGCGGCTTACGTACAAGGTAAGTACACTCGTGCTTATGAACTCTTCAATGAATTGATCATTCCGATGAAGGGCTCTGGTTATGGTGAAGAGTGTCTGTATTTGATGGCCATGAGTGCTTATATGAGCCATGACTATGAGACAGCATCTACGGCTTTCAAGAAATACTATCAAAGCTATCCACGAGGTATCTATGTCGAAGAAGCTCACTATTACAGCGGACGTGCGCTGTATGAGGCCGCTCCTGATCCTCGTTTGGATCAGACGACGACGCACGAGGCCATTGCGGAATTGAACAGCTTCCTGGAGCGCTATCCCTACACCCGGCTAAAAGAGCAGACGCAGGAAATGATTCAGCGGCTTCAGGATCATTTGATAGAGAAAGAATATCTCACCTGTAAACTGTACTATGACTTGGGTGCATATATAGGAAACAGCAGTCGCACTGGCGGTTCAAACTACGAGGCTTGCATCATTGCCGCCGAGAATGCGTTGCGGGATTATCCCTATGCCTCCGCCGAACGACGCGAGCAGTTCATGCTTCTGATTCTCCGGTCGCGGTATTATCTGGCCATTCAGAGCGTTGAAGAGAAACGTCCGGAACGATTAAGGCAGACCATCGACGAATACTATGGTTTTGCCAACGAATTTCCCGAGTCGAAGTACCTCAAGGAAGCTCAAGGTTATCTCACACGATGCCAAAAGGCTATCAAGGGACTGCCGATAGAGGATGAATAAAAGAACAATAAACAGAATTAAGTTAAATCATTAAAACATAAAATCATATATGGATTACAAGAAAACCAACGCCCCCACCACCACGGTGACTCAGGATGTCCTTGATTTGTGCGAGGACACAGGAAACATCTATGAGAGTGTAGCTATCATCGCTAAACGTGCCAATCAGATTGCTGTGGATTTGAAGACCGAACTCTCGAAGAAGTTGCAGGAGTTTGCTTCGACCAACGACAGCCTCGACGAGATCTTCGAGAATCGTGAGCAGATTGAGATCAGCCGTTTCTACGAGAAACTGCCTAAACCCAGTCTCATTGCCACGCAGGAGTTCCGCGACGGTAAGATCTATTATCGCAATCCTGCCAAGGACACGCAGGACGATTTGCTATGATCCAGCGTATTCAGACTATCTATCTGGCATTAGCCGTTGCATTGTGCACGGCATGTCTGTGCCTGCCCATTGGGCGCTTTGTCAATGAACAAGGTGACCTCGTGGGCACGCTCTATAATTTATGGGTTCATCATCCTTCGCAGTTGGGTGATACGTTACAAGTTGCAGATGCTCCCGTCTTAGCCAGTGAAGCAGCAGGCACACATTCGTTTGCGCCATGGGCGCTGTTCGCTGTGCTGCTTCTGACCACTTCGGGGCTCGCCTTCAGTATCTTCATCTATAAGACTCGCTTGGTGCAGTCCCGTCTGGTTATGCTTTGTTGCATTCTTCTCGTAGGCTGGTGCATTGTCTATGGCTGCTTTGCCTATCTTCTGGGAGATAGCTATGACGCTTCCTTTACACCTACACCTTGGGCAGCCTTTCCTGTCGTGGCATGTATCTTAGCCTATTTGGCTTTTCGGGCAATCCTCAAAGACGAGGCTCTTGTTCGCTCACTCGACCGTTTACGTTGAGAATTACCACACCAAGATTCAAATGAAAATGGCAAAACGATTCTTCCTGTTCCTGTTGGGCGTCCTGATGATGATGCCTGTTGATGCTCAACGTTTAGAATACCCTGTCCGAATGGGTGTGCTATTGCCGCTCAAGGAAAAATCCTCGCGAGGAGCCAAGATGATAGAATTCTATCAGGGCTTGCTCATGGCTGTGGACAGCGTGAAACATCAGGGTTGTACCGTTGAGGTGACGGCGGTTCATTCCGGCACTTCGCCGGCGGCCATGGATTCGTTGCTTGCCAAGAATACGTTTAGGGACTGCGATGTCATTTTCGGTCCCTTGGATGTGGCTCAACTGCCAGCATTAGCGGATTACTGTGATTTGCATGAGATACGTCTGGTTGTCCCTTTCAGCAGTCTGGCTACGCAGGTTCCCTCACATCCTCTGCACTATCTTGTCAATGCCCCGCGCCACATGGTTCAGCGTCAGGCTGCTTGGTTTGCTCAGGCTTTGTTCCCTGATGACAACGTCATTGTCGTCGAGAGCGGAGAGAAGAATGAGGAGGGAACGGCACTCGTGGAGCGAGTGCGTATGGCAATGGACGGGCGTAATGTCCTGGTTCGGCAAGTCAGTGTGAATGCCGATGACGATGCTTTTTGCAAGGTGCTTGAAGAGGAGCGGATGAATGTGCTGATTCTGGATTCTTCTACATTGCCTGCATTCACGACCATGGCCACAAAACTGAGAACGCTCATGGAGTCTCATAAGGAGTATCGCATTTCGCTCTTCGGTTATCCTGTTTGGCAGAGTTATGCCAGTCAGTTGCAGAATGATTTTTATCAGTTTGATACTTATATCTATACGTCTTTCTTCCGTGATCCGGGCGACAGTCGCATTACCAACCTTGAGCAGCAGTTCAAGGATAACTTCGGCCGTCCGATGTCACCTACATTCCCCCGATATGGTCTCTTTGGCTTTGATCTCGGCTACTATTTCCTTTATGGCTTAGGCAAATATGGGAACTATTTCGAAGCCAATCATGCAGCCATCACTACAGAGCCATTCCAGAATCCTCTGCTTTTCCGTCAACAAAGTGCTGCTGACGGATATATCAATGACTTTGTGCAGATCGTTCATTACGCCAGTTATCACGCTACCGAAATTCTTTACCGTAATCAGGAATAAGCAACGATGCGCAAGGTGAAAGTTCTTGTAAGTGCCATCCTTGCCTTCTGGGCTGTGCCTGGAATGGTTCAAGCGCAAGTGGGCGATGCCCGTAGCGATATAGCTATAGGCGTTAACGGCGGCGCATTGATGAACCAGGTGTCGTTTCAACCGACGATCAAACAGAGTTGGAAATTCGGCGAGACCTTTGGCCTTTCATTCCGATATACCTGTGAGAAGTATTTTGCTGCTATCTGTGCCATTACAGCAGAGGTTAACTATGCAAAAATGGGATGGAAGGAACTCATCGAAACCAGCGAAGATACTTATAGCCGAGACATGAGTTATGTGCAAGTGCCCATCTTCGCCCGACTCGGGTGGGGTAGGGAACGTCGGGGCGGACAGTTCTTCATTCAGGTAGGGCCTCAGTTGGGCTATTGCTTCAACGAGAAGGAACATCGGGGAGGTGAATGGTCGGACGGCACGCTCTATTTACGACCGAATCATGTCACCCAACAGTATGGCCTCAAGATTGACAATCGCTTTGAGTATGGTATTGCTGGAGGTGGTGGGTTTGAGTTTAGTGGCAAATTCGGCCACATCCTTTTAGATGCCCGGTATTTCTTCGCTCTAAGTGACATCTTCAAGAATGGTAAAAAGGATCCGTTTGGACGTTCTGCCAATGGACCTATCATCGTGAAGATGACCTACCTCTTCGATTTGAAGAAAACGAAAGGTGACCACATCAAGTGAGTCGTCTTTTTTTTGATAAGACCTACTTTTCCCCAACATTAATCCCCAATCGGTGATTAGGATTTGTGTCAGATGAGTAATTGTTTCGAGGAGCTTTCTCGCTTCTTCATTGAAGGCGTAGCAGACTACGGCGAGAGGGAGAGGTGGAAAAGATGCCTAAAGAAATGCTCAGATGACATAAATACGACGTCAATAGAACCTTCATTATATTACGTCTGCCTATGGACCGATTTAGGATTAATCGTTTCGCTCCGCAAGAATAACCATTCTGCCCGACAGACACAAATCTTCAGCCCAAAATTCCTAGCATTTTTGATTGCTTGATGATGATGCAGCAATTGCTTGATGATGATGAAGCAATTGCTGCATCATGATTAAGCAATGATTATTCTTAGCAATAATGGCCAAGATGAACAGTCTGTTGAGGCTAAACGACTAAAGGAAACGAACGATTCGCCCTGCTGCATATAATGATACAACAG
>Ga0247611_10006393_pt1 | contig 15153 bp, 1 predicted proteins | sample 177DNAGHGhighgp2_FD_192422 | JGI IMG/M metagenome (GOLD analysis project Ga0247611, IMG submission 192422) | Sheep rumen microbial communities from Palmerston North, Manawatu-Wanganui, New Zealand - 1770 DNA GHGhigh gp2 | ecosystem: Host-associated > Mammals > Digestive system > Stomach > Rumen ...
TTATTTGGGGATTGGGGATTGGGGATTGGGGATTGGGGATTGGGGATTGGGCCCAATCCCCAATCCCCAATCCCCAATCCCCAATTATTCTTTAATCAACATATTAATTATATAATTAATGAATTTATTAAAAATTTCATATTTGAATTTTTTTTACGTTTAAATATAAATCAAATTATCCTTTTTTTAATTTTAATAAAAATTTTAATATAATAATAATGTGTATTTTTAATATTTTGAATAGATTCATAATTATCATTTTTATATATTATTATATCTTTATCTCCAACAAAAAATATTCCTTTATCATCAATTAAACTTATTGAATAACATAAAAATGAATTATTAATTTCTTTAGTTATTCTTTTTTCTAATATTAAAATCAATATATTTCCTTTTTTGATTTCAACAATAATTGTATTTTTATTTAATCTACATAATCCATTATTATATCCACAATATGTTTCTTGAAAATAATTTATTGAATTATTATTATTAATATATTTAACTTCTATATATTGAACATACAATATAGAATAATTTAATATTTTAATATTATCATAATTATTATTATTTTCTTTACATATTTTAATTTTATATTCATATCAACATTTAAAATAAATTTTCATTTGAACAATATATTAATTTATTTATATAATATTCATGAACATTATTAATAATTTTATTTTTTTTAAATTCATTTTTATTTTCATTCCATAATTTTTTATTTTTATATTAAGAACATATAATAAAATTATTATCATCTTTTATTTCAACATAATAAATTGTAAATTAAATTTTCATTTTTCATATCATTTTGAATTTTTTGTAAAATATTTAAATTAATATTCCTTTTAGATGTAATGGAATAATTACAATCCAAGAAAAAGGAATATTTTTAATTGGTGGATAGAATAATGATATTATAATTTTTAGAAATGATAATTATCAACTTTTAAATAAAATCAATGATGCTCATAATCATTATATTATTGGTTTTTGTCATTAAAAATTGATTTAATTTTATCATTTTCCGGTGATACTATTATGAAAATTTGGTCATTAATTTCTAAATTGGAAAATTAAAAATATTTCAAAATTAATTCAATTTTTTCATAAATATTTTCTTCAAATTTATTTATAAATTCTTTTATATTTGTTATATTTGAACAATTAATTTTTTAACATAATCAATCAAAATTAAATTTTTAAGAGAATTAAAATTATTTTTATTTTTTTAAATTTTTGTATTTTTTAAATATCATTTTTTTATAATATATTAATTTATATATATTAAGGTTAAGTTTAAATGAATTCCAAAAGTATATTAATAAAATAATATTAAACATTTAATTAAAAAAAAATTAAACATTTATATAAACTAAAAAAAATATTAAAAGACTTGAAAATGTCGTTATATCAATAAAAATTGTCAAAAAATTATTTCAATTTTTTTCATTGTAATTTATTTTATTGTTGTTATTAAATTTTTTAATCATCATCTCTACTTTCATCTTCATCACTTCCTTCTTCTTTCCCAAATGGATCTTCGTCATCATCTTCATTATTCTTATTTTGTTCTTGCTGTTCTTGTTGAATTTTTTGTTTTACATTATCAAAGAAATTATCTTCAATATCCCTACCTAAAGCTTCATATAATGAAATAATTTGATTAATTGGAGCTTTGATTGCCCTTAATTCATTTAAATTTTTGTCAAAATTTTCGTTTGTATATAATGAATTTTTCCATAAATCTGCTTTTTTTAAATAATTTACTAAATTATTATTATTTGATTGTATTTTTTTTTCTTTATCTTGTTCTGGAAATAATACAAATGTTATAAACATTCTAATCGCATATGCAAAATCTTGTTTAGTTATCAGATGGTCTTTATTATAATAATCGCTTATGAATTCTTTTGATTTACTATTTAATTCCTCTTGATATTTTTTTATCTCATTTTTTATATCTTCATAAATACATTTTAAATAATAATCAAATATTGCAAAGGTTTTATTAATTGTAAAACTTTCTTTATTTTTATTTTCAAATATTTTTATAAAATTTTCTGAAGTAATATCTTTTAATTGGATAACTACTTCATGTATTTTTGATTCTTCATTAATGTCATTAATGTCTTGTTTTTTATCTAAATTTTCTTTTCTTTTGTTATTTAAGAATTTGATTAATTCTATAAAGTCATTAATTATATTTTTGTGTAAATTTATGTTATCTTGATTTTCTTTATAAAAGTTATATAATTCTATTTTATCATGTATAAGAAGATCCTTACAAACATATCTTTTTTTAAATGAAGTTATTATATCTGAAATTGTATTATTAAATATTTCATTATTATAAATAAATTCAGTGATATTTTCATTTAACAATTTTTTATTTTTTAATAATAAATCTGTCATATTCTCTTCTATAAAATCATAATTTATTTCATATTCTTTATATGATTTATAATTAAAGGTATCTATTACTTTTCTATATGATGAATTGAATAATATATCAATAAACAAGACTTTTTTAGGTAAATTAAGAGTTATTATTTCTTTTTCATTTATTTGTTGTATGCTGATTCTATTCTCATAATTATCATAATCAAAAATTCCTTTTTTTTGATATAAATTTTCTATTTTCTGATTTTGTTGCTTTATAAATTCTTTATATATATTTTTATAAGTTCTTCCAAAATTATTATTGTCATCAATAAAAAAGTTACATAAAGAATCATCAGCACTTAATTCTTTATTTTTACCTTCATTATTGTTAATCTTTAAATCATTATAAAATTTAATAAATTTATCAATTAATACGTTATTCTTATTATAGATTTCAGAATCTTTTAATTTAATTTTTTGGGCTATTTCTCTTGATATATTATTGAAATATTTTTCATTGATTAAATTTAATGCATTATTAAATAAACTTAGATTATTTAATGAATATTTATTTTCTTCAGCATTATTAATAAAATCTAAATAGGTTTTTAATACTGGATATCTATTTTCATCCATATGTGATAATTTTTCATTTATATATTTTTCATTTAAATAGTCTGTGTAATAAAAATATTTATAAAATGGAAAATCTTTTTTATCATAATATTCACTTGTATATTTTTCACTTAATAACTTAATATAAGATGTTTTATCTTTATCATTTTCTTCTTTTGATTTTGTATCTTCTTTTTTAAATTTTATAATCATTTCTTTTATAAAGGATTCTAATTTATCTTCAAATGAAATAAGATTTTCAAATTCATCAATGCTTTTTTGTTTGTTTAATAAATTGAATAAATCTACAAATATATAATTCATAAATTCCTCAATGGAATCTATATTTTCTTTTAATAATTCTCTTTTCAAAATATTCCAACATTCATTTAAAGTTTCTATCCATTTCATTCCTTTGGGTAAATAATTATCAATTTCTTTTTTATTTGTTATTAATTTTGCAAAGAATAAATGTGTATACAAAATATAATTTAATAATCTATAGGAGACTTGACTTAAGTTTCTGACAATTTTTTTATCATTTTTAAAATTATTCTTATCAGTGATATATACTCCTTTTTCATTTTTAAATGTTTCCTTAATATATTTTTCTTCAAATTCTTTAAGTGTCATACAATTAATTTGTTTCATTTTTTCTCCCTTAATTGTATCTTTTTTTATTTCATTAATTTCATTTTGATCTTTAAATATTCTATAATAATTATCTCTTTTAAAAAGTGCTCCGATATTTAGTTTACATTTTGGACAATTCATCATTAATTCTTTTTTTTCTGGAAAACCTGAAGGCACAGAATAATAATACCAATTTTTGCACAAACAAACATAACATCCTTCTTCGGGTTTAGTTTTAAAATGATTTTTTATATCAGAATATACTGAATTAAGTTTAGTATCATTTCCTGGAAAAAAATTATTTTGTAAATATTTAATATTATTTTCATAATATAAAGGAGAAAAAATATTTTTTTCTTTATGTGATGATATTTCATTTAAACAATAACGATATCCAAATAATAATGGTTTTAAATTACTTGGATTAATTTTCAATTGTTCTTTTATTTCATCATATTTTGTTTTTTTATAGAATAGTTCAATTGCTTTTAATAATATTATTTCTTTATTAAATAAAGGAACACATATATTATTATAAAAATTATCATTAAAATTTGAAGATTCCTTTTGTAAATTTGCTAATGTTGAATTATATGATGCTACATAAAAATTATCAATTCCATATAAATCAACTATAAATTCTTTTTTTTTAAAATGTGATGCTACATAAAAATCATCAATTCCACATAAATCAACTACAAATTCTTTTTTTTCAAACAACCCTTGTTCAAAATTTTCATTTTTATATTTTTCAATTACTTTATATGATTCTTCATAATATTCGTCTTTTATAGTTTTAATTCTGTAGTCGATTTGATATACATTAAGCAATTCAATAATCTCATTAAACTTATTAAAATCCTTATATTCCTCTAATTTATATTTTGTAATATTTTGTTTATTTTTAAAAAAATCTATTTGATAATTATTATAAAATATTTTATAAATATAAATACGTATCATTTTATGTATAATATGCTCTCCATTAATAATATCTACAATTTTTTTATGGTCTTTAAATTTAGTTTTAACATCATTAAATGTTTCTATAAAAGTATAACAATATGTTTTTATATAACCCATGCAAAATAGTTTACACAATTCTTTTAATTTTGAAGCTATCTGTTTTGATTCATTATAATAATATTCTAAAAAACTTATACATTTTTTTAAAATTTCAAGAGGTTCATCTTCTAGATATACTTCTTCATTTTTATTTTTTGAATTATTTTTCAAATAATTCAATGAATTTTTTTCAAAAAAATATAATAATGTTTCTTCCAAAACCAAATTTTTCTCTTTTAATTTTTGATCTATAAATTTTATTATGATATCATTTCCATTTAATATTTCATTCATCCTTCCTTCAAATTTATCTTTTTTTACATAATTTTTTAATAATATTTGAAAAATATCATTTGATTTTTTTAACATTTCTTTTTCTTCAATTATTTTTTCCAATATCTTTTGTCTATAATTAATATCTGATATTTTTTTAACTTCCTTTAAAAGTATATATCTTAATTTATCATAATAATCTTCACCATTATTTTTATCTTTGATATCTAATAATTTATACATTGTTTCAAAATTATTAATAAGTTCATCACTTAATTTAAATGAATCATTACTGTCTGCATATTTCTGTATAATAATCGCATTTTCTATAAGAAGATTTTTGATTTTATTAATTCTTTTTATATCATTATTTTTTTTAAATATTTCAATTATTTTTATTAATTCATCGATAATATTCCTTTCTTTTAAAAAAATAAATAAATCATCATTTAAATTTTGTAAAATTTTATTTATTTCTTTTAATATAAAATTATAATGATTAATTTCCATTTTTATATCATCTGAAGTTATACTATAGCATATACTAGCTAAAATTAAATAATAACATTTATTCACTTCTTCTGTATGTTTTGGATTTTTTTTTTCATTTGTAATATATTTTATTTTATCTTCCTTAAATATTAATTCCTCCATCTTATCATATAATTTTTTTTCATCATTATTAAAAATTTGCATTGCATTTTCAAATATTTTAAATATATTTAAAATATAATTAACATTTGATTCTATCCACATTATTTTTGTTAATAAAAAATTAACATTATTATTTTCTATTTCTTTTTTTTGCTCAAATCTTAATTTTAATAATAATTCTATTAATTTATGATATATATCATCTTTATTATAAATATCTTGAGAATTTTTATATTTTTGCAAATAATAAGTAATATAATCTTTAAAAATTAAGTCATTTGGAATTTCATATATTACATCAAAAATGAATTTATAATTATCTACTAATTCTTTATTTACATTATTTATTAAAGATTCTTCATTATTATGAAATTCTTTTATTTTATCAAAATCTTCCTTTAATAACTCTCTTAATTTTTTTTCATTATTAAAGTAATTTGGAGTTATATTTTTATTTATATAATGAGAAAAATTTATATAAAATTTATAAAATCCAGGAACATTATAATTATATAAAAATTTACATTCATATTTATAATTTTTTTCTATAGTTATTTCATCTAAATATTTAATTATTATTTTTTCGACCAATTTTTTTTTTATAAATTTAAAATCATTTTTTTTGATTTCTATTAATGTTGTTAATATATTATTATCTTCTAATATTTTTAATACATTTTTTAAATATTTATTAAATATATTTTCTTTAATATATTTTATTAAGAAAGATACAATATCAATAGTATATTTATCAATGAGATTATTATTATATGCATTATCAATAATATCTTGACAAGTTTTTTCTTCATCATTTTTGCTAATTAATTTATATGTCATTTCAATTATTTTTTTTTTTATTGATTCTTCTTCATTCATATAGTTTTGTAGTTCTTTTATATACTCAATAATTTTATCATTATCGAAACTATTTTTTTCGGTTAATTCTTTTTTTATAAAATTATTTAATGTTTTATTAAATTCATCATCTAATTGAAATTCATCTCTTTGTTCTTCTAATATAATTTGAATATCTTTTGTTAATAAAGCATTTAATGTTATTTTATTATTCCCTTCTAAATTATCTATAAATAATTGATAAATATTTGGATTGATATCAGGTAATGAATATGTTCTTTCATTACTTTGATGTTTAAAATTTCTACTCATATGTATTATAATTATATAATGATATTCATCTTTCATGAAATTATTTAAAATACAATTACTTATAAATTTGATATGTTTTGAATTAGATTGATTAAAATTAATACATATGTTATATTCCTTTTTTAATTTATTATTCTCATTTTTATTTTTTATTTCATTTATTGAATTTATAAATTCTTTTTCACTTTTTATTTTTGAAATCATAAAACTCATTTCATTATTGAATCCCTTGACTGTATTTGATATCCTAGTATATGTATATATAATTGAAATTTTATGTTTTATATTTCCTTCTTTTATATAATCTTTGAAATTAAATACATTTTTCAATTCAAAATATTTTTTTTTAATTATATTTTTTTCTGACAAAACACAAATTATATCTTGAGGTAAAATCTTATAAATTTTATTGATTACATTATCTTTGATTTGATTTTCATTTATATTTTTCTCTTTTAATTCTTCATCATCTGAGTTATTATTATTATTTGTTAATTCATTACTAAAATAAAAGATTAATGCTTGAATTTCTTCATTTTTACAGTTTATTAATAAATCCTTAAGACTAAAATTAATATTTTTGTATGTAGAAAGAATATACTTAAAATTAATTTCATCTATTAAGTTATCAGATATTTTTTTTAATACATTATCTAACAATTTGTCGAAAGATAAAATCATTTTTTCTGTTCTATTTAAAAAAGCTAAATCACATTTATTGATAAATTTTTTATCAACAAAAATTATTATTCTAAATCTTTTATTTACTAAAGTTAATTGTTCATCAAAATTATCTAAACATATTCTAGCAAATTGTTTATCATCTATGATTTGATAATTCATATTTAGTAAATCAAATAAAAAAGGATAAATACGTTCCAAATTTTCTAACACAATTAATTTATCTTCTTTTGCATCATCTTGAATTTCATTTATTTTCATAAATCTATATTCTTTATTATTATCATCTATAAAAGGGCTCCCTTCATATGGTATTATTTCTTTTAAAGGATTCTTCAATGTTATATTTTGATATATCAATGTAGTTAAAGATTGTTTTATTTCTAATAATAAATATCTACTATTAAGATCGTTTATATTATCAATAATGCAACCATTTAAATTATAATCATTAATTTTTTCTTTATCAATTTTTAAATTACCATTTGGATCTAATTTATCGCATTGTAAATTATATAATTTTTTGAATAAAAAAATAGAACTTAACTTTGTTATTTTATCTTCTCCTCTATAAGTTTCATAATCTTCAGTAATCTTTTTAATTAAATCAATTTTTTCTCTCATATCTTGCAAATCTAATTTAAAATCAATATCAATTTCATATTCAATGCCTCCAAAATTTCTCTCAATATATTTTATTATTATTGGAACTTTTTCATTGTCATTAGAATCTCCTAATCCTCCAAGAGCATTTGCTATTCCCTTTATTAAATAATAAAAATCACGATTTCCATGAAAATCTTTTCTAATTTTATTTTCTTTTTTTAGATATTGTTGATATTCTTTTGATTCTTTAATAGATTCAAATTGTTTTTTCTCTATTATCTTCTTTTTATCTGAAGTATCTATATTATTATTATTATTATTATTTTCAATAGAACTTCCAGAACAAATAGTATTTCTATCTCCATCTTCATAATTTGATTTTAAAATTTCATCAGATTCAGGTTTTTTATCTGAATCTGATTTCTTATCTTTTAATATATATTTTTTATATGCAACTAATTCTTTAATAATTTGTAATTGTCTTTTATATTCAAAATAAGTATTAGAAAGAATTTCAAAAATTTTATCATTTTTTATTTTATCAGAAATACTTTCCACAATATTTTTAGAAGTTTTAATTAATTCATCTAATTGAAGGTCTAAATCTGGGACTGATGAGAATAAAGCTCTATTAATTTTGGCTGCATCTAATGAATAATTACTGATCCCAAGAAAACTTACACCATCTTCTTTACCTCCATATTCAAGTTTTGAATGTAATACTTTAAGTGGATTACTTTCAGATCTTTCAGCTAATCCTAATTCATCAAATAAAATCATTGATATAGGTAATTCAAGTTTATTTTCTTTATAATATTTTAATTTATTTCCTGCTTTATCAAATAAGGTTTCTACATCTTCTGGTAGAGTTGATTCTGAACCTTGAAAATATGTTTGAATTATTTTTGGGTACATTTGAAAGAATTTATTATTTGAATATTTTCCTCTCAATGATTTAGTAATTAATTGTGCACTTAAACTTTTACCACTACCAGGTTTTCCTATTATAATTAGTGGAATACTTGTTACTACAGATACAAATAATAAAAAAATATTTTCTTTTAATAAAGTATTTTTACCAATACCTTTATCTAATTCTATTTGATTTAATAAATATTCTTGTTCAATTTTTAGAAAATCACTAAAATTATTTGTTATTGCTTCATTTCTAAATGAAATTTCTTTCTTTAAATCTTCATTTTTAATTTGATCAATTAGATTTCCTTCTTTTCCTTCATTTTTTTCTACAATCTCATTATTTATTAATTTTAATAATGTTTTTCTTAATTCAATTTCAAAATTATTTCTTATTCTTTCATCTGTTAATCTAATATAATAGCATAAATAAATAGAACATATAATACTTCTTATTTTATTATTTTTTTCATTGTTTGTATTGTTTTCACATTTATTTTTCTTGCAGAAATAACTTTTGAAAAATTCAACACATTTGAAAAATCTTTTTATTTCTCTTAATGAAACAACTGAAACATCAAAATTTTTTCTTAAATATATATGACATTGTGATATTGCTTCTTTTGTCATTTCATGCAAAGCTTTTTCCTCTTTTGTAAATAAGTTTTCTATAATACTATATATATACTTTTTTTCATCATCTACATCTATTGAACCAAAACTAAAAACATAATATAAAAGAGATTGAGGAAGTGGTTCAACTATATATACTAATTCATTATCATTATCATCTGACATACTTAATCCACATTTTTCTTTATCTTTTTTTCTTCTTCTATAAGGATTACATGCACCTATTAATCTAATATTATCACTGAGTTTATTTCCATTATAAGTTCTATTAATAAATATTTCTGTTAAAAGTGATAGAGATGAACAAGTATTTATTTCATCAAAAAATACCCATAATTCTTTATTTTTTTGTTTTTCTTCTTTTGCTTTTTCATTTATTTCTCTCATTTTTTCACATAATTTTTCATCGTTAATTCCAGGATGAATATTAATTATCTCAACAGTAGTTTCTCCATTATTTAATATTTGATTTAATTTAATTATTAATGCTGTTTTACCACAACCTGTATCTCCCATTAAAATCACAGGAACATTTGCACTTATTCTATACACCACTAAAACCATTTTTTTAAAATTATCATTTGTTATTACATAATTATTACCTTTTTCTTCTATTATCGATAATAAAGATTTAAGTTCACCTTTATCATTTTCAACTTCATTTGGAAGATTCAATATATCTTTAATTTTTTCTAAATAAACTTTTGAATTTTTAAAGTCCTGTGAATTTCTTTCTGGAATGAATAATTCACAATAAACACGTAATTCTGGAATCCTAAAAATCAATGGAGCAGGAAATTCCATTGTTTTTAAATCATTATCATATATTTCTGATAATTCTTCTATATAATCTTTTTTTTCTTTATTGTTATAATTAATATCAGTTCCTGTTAATAATCGAGCAAATCCTCCATTTGTAAAATATTTTGTACATTCTGCAAATTTTTCAATAACTTTTTCAGTTACATCTTTACCATTATCGATAAATTGTATTTTATATTTTGTTTTATTATATTGTGATATAAAAAGTTTAATAAATATATTTATTTGATGATAAGAATATTTTTTAATTCCAATATATTTTTCTACAAATTGTTGTATTTTCTCATTTGAATCAATATCTAACATTTTTTTGAATATTTTAATCATTTCCTCAGAATAATCAAATTTTGGCATATTATTGAATGTAATATTTTCTTTTTCAAATATATTTAATATATTAAATTTTGCTAAATAATTTTCAAAACAATTAGGTATTTCAACGAAAATATTAATATCTTTGGGAATATAAATGATATTTTCATTATTTGTATAAAATTTAGTAATAAAAAATGAAAAAAAGAATTCATTTATGATTGATTTTTCCTTTGATTCAGTTAAATCTAAATGAATTGCGACATCTTTATAATTTTTATTTTTATTTTTAATTTCATCTTTAATTTTACTTAATAAACTTTCTAATTTATCAAAAATAATACTTTTATTTAATATTCCTCCTAAAGGAAAATGAAAATATAATTCTTTATTATCATTTATTATTTTTTTAATTTTTTCTGATTTACCTAAACCACATATATCTGATGTTATAATCTTTATTTTTCCAATTTTTGGTAAAAATTTATTATTTTCTTTTATCTTATTTGCATAATCATTTGGAAATTTTTGAAAATCAAGTTTTTTGATTTCGTTTAAAAAAGATGTAATATTTTTATTTTCTTCTTCATAAACAAAAACTATACATGAATCTAAATAATCTTGAGTTTTTTTTCCATCAAAGTTTTCTATTGTTTCTTCAGAATATTTTTTTTTATATGATAATATTTTATCTATGTAAGTGTTCATTATGCTTTGTTGATACTCGGAAAATGAATCATTTATTTCAATAACAAATAAGGTATTATAATTGCATAATATAGATCTATGGAAAAAAGCTTGGATCTCTTCAGAAGATGTTTCTTTATTAGTGATTAATACATTTTGTGCAATTGGCAAATCAAGAATTTGATTCCAAAATAAATTTATAATAAATTCTTCCATTGAATTATTATTCATTTCTTTCTTTTTATTTTTATCTTTTTTAATTTCATGTAAATAAATACCTTTATAAATATCATTTGATCTTTGTTTTATTTTTATTTCTTCGTAATGTTCTTCTAATGTTTTATTATTTTTAAATAAAGAAGTTATATATGCCGAAATACTTTCAAGTGAATTTAGATTGTATAATTCATATTGATGTATATAATCATGAACATGCCTAATTACAGTTTTATATCCTTCTTTTATTTCTTTGTTATTATCTGTGTTATTTAAAATATATCTTAAAAATGAGTCTATATTAGATCCAATTTCTAAATGTTTCATCATACTCCTAAATTGTTTTCCATAAATAAATCTTAAATTCAATTTCTCTTTATATAGTGAATCTAATTGAGTCATATAATTATCTTTTACTGTTAATAAATATTTTTTAATTCTTTCAAAATCAATATTTTTTTCATCACCTAATTGATATTCAATACTTTCTTTATTACATATTAAAACTATTTTTATTGGTAAACTGCTTCCTTTTGTTCTTAAAATTTTCATATGTCCTATGATTATTTCTAAATTAGATATTATTTCTTTAAAAAAAATCAATATTTTACATTTTGATTTCATTATATCTTTTTCATCATTAACATCGTTTACTTTTAAATTATTAATATGTATTTTATTTTTTAAATGAACTAATTCTTCTAATGTTATATTTTTTAATTTTTGGTTACTTTGGTACAAAAAATTTTCTGAATCTTGTAAAATAGTAAGAACTAATTTTTCGTTAATAATATCAATAACATGCATATAAATATTTTCTGAATTATCTTCATTTCTATCTAATTCAATGATTGATTGATAGATTTGGGAATATTTTTCGAAATATGAAATTTCATCTTTTTTTATATTTATTTTTATATAATTAAATATTTCAGTATTATCATTCAATTTCTTCATATTACTTATATGATGAATGCATTTTTCTGTATCATTTATATCTTTGATATTTATTCTTTTATCAGTAGGTTGTATTCTTTCTTTTAAATTTTCCAATTTTTGACCTATTTTTGAAATTAAATATTCTATGGCTTCTTTTTTATTATATAAACATGTAAAAAATTTATTATAATCTTTTATATCTTTATAATCATATATTTCTTTTTCTTTTAATTCATTTAATTTTTTTTTAATTTCATCAAAAGTTTTTACAGATAAATCTTTATAATTTTGTAATTCTTCAGATAATTTATCATTACAATTCTGGTTATCATTTTGAAAATTTTCAAAAAAGAAAATTATGCTATTTATATCTAAATCGTATTTTTTACTTTTAAATAATATTGTTAATTCATCTATATCTTCTTCTTTTTCTATTCCATAATAATCTTTTAGCTTTTTAATGAATTCTTGTGCTCTCTCCTCATTAGTACTTAATTTTTCTTTTATTTTATCAAAAACTGGTTTATTCTTTTCATATAGTTCATTAATCTTATTATCTTTTAATAAATTACCAATTTTGTTTAATTCATCAAATGCATTGTTAAAATTTGTTCTTTCATCTTTTCCTGAATTCATTTCATATATTACATTAAATAATAAAAAATTTTTGACTTTTTCAATTTCTTCAGCTTCTTTTTGTAAATTATTTGATTCCACAATTGCATCTTTAATTTTTCCTTTATTATATTCTTGTATTTGATTATTTTGATTATCTTTAATTGTGTCTATTAATTTTTTTATTATATTTTTGTATGTTTCTTTAAAATAAATAATAATGTTATCTTTAATAAACTTTAATTTTTTAATATCTTTATTTATATTATTGTTTAAATCTTTCAATAATAAATATTGGTCATTAGGGTTATATGTTTGTAAAACTAATTTTATTAAACTTAATCTTTCTTTTATAAATGATTCATCGTTTTTCAAAAATTCTTCTAGTTTTTTTTTTGAAATTTTACCATCTAAATCATTTCTAATATCATTCAATAAATTTATTAAACTCACATAATATTCTTCTTTAGTATCTTTTATTTTTCCTTTTTCATATAGTCTGTAAATTAATGAAATTTTAAGATTTTGATTATTTGAAAAAAATTCTTCTTTGGTAAATAAATTTTTATCTATTAATTTTTTTAAAAATTCATTTTTAAGAATTTCTTTTTCATTCATTTTTTCTTTTCCTTCAATTTCCTCATCATCATCATTCTTTTTTTCTGAATCTTTTTGGTCATTTTTAAATTTTTCTTCTAAACAATCTATAAAATTTAGTATATTATCTATATCATTATTATTATCCAATTTATTTGAAAATTCATCAAAAATAAAATCTTTCATTTTTGTAAATTCAGTAATATTATTATCTTTATTATGTTCTCTTATATTTTCATTTTCATCTATATCTTCTTTTTCATTTTTATTTATATCTAATTTTTTTATTATTTCAAAAAAAATTTTAGGAATAATATTTTTATCTAAATTTTTAATCTTATTTTTGATAAAATGAAATTTATTTTCATTTTTTTCATAAGTAAAATTTATCAAAGCTAAATCAGCTACAACTTTTACTGCTTCATTTAATTTTGAATCTGTTAAATTTACAATTTCCTTTTGAATAATATTATCATAACTCTTATTCAAAAATTCTAAAATTATATTCTTATTTTCAATATTTTTAATATTAATTAATTTAATAATAGAAGAAAAATGAGAAATATTTTTGATTTTTGAAAAAATCTTTTTTATATAATCATCAATATTATTTTTAAAAATGTTTTCAAAATCCATTTTTCTAAAATCTTCAATAAAATCATTGTCAATATTATCTAAATTAAATGAATCAAATATATCAGAATTTACTTTAATAAAATATTTCTCCTCATTATAATAAGGATTATATTTAGTTATAATTGCCAATTTATCAATATTTGAAAGACTTTCATTATATGTTATATATTTTTTTATAATTTGATCCAACAAATATGCAAATTCATCCATTTTTAAATAAATTATTGCATTATTTTTTATAGAGAATTTATTATCTTTATTATCAAATATTTTCATTACTAAATTATAATATTCAATAAATAATTTTCTTAATTCATAACAAATTTTTATATTCATTTGTTCTGGTTCACTATAATAATTTAATATATATTTCCAAAAATCATTTCTAAAATAAATTAAAAATACTTCTTTAGATTCAGAAAATTTACATATTGATTTAATTTTTTTTTTTATATTGTTTTCAAAATAGTCCCATTTTTTTTTATTTTTTTCTTTTTCTTGTTTTATATCTTTTTTTTGATTTGAAATTTCTTCTATATTATTTTCCATTAAATTTCCAGGGATTATTTTTTTTTCATTTTCTTCTTCCTCTCTATTTTTAAATTTTTTAAATTTTAATTTATCATCTAATTCAACGATATTTTTAATATCATTTTTTTTTTTATATTTTTCAAAAATTCCTTCTTTATTTTTTTT
>Ga0247611_10006396_pt1 | contig 15147 bp, 11 predicted proteins | sample 177DNAGHGhighgp2_FD_192422 | JGI IMG/M metagenome (GOLD analysis project Ga0247611, IMG submission 192422) | Sheep rumen microbial communities from Palmerston North, Manawatu-Wanganui, New Zealand - 1770 DNA GHGhigh gp2 | ecosystem: Host-associated > Mammals > Digestive system > Stomach > Rumen...
TTTTATATATTACGTTAATTTTTATTTGGATTTCCGTTTTAAATTTTGAACCTGAAATAAGTTTGATTATAATACAACTATGTTTCCTTGTTTAAGAAGGAGATGTTAAAAATGAAAAAATGGAAACATATAGATTATGATAAAAGAAAAAGTATTTCATCTAGTATTGCTCATAACAGGAAGGTAAAAGATATAGCTGAAGTATTACTTTTAGATCCAACTTCAATATCTAAAGAAGTCAAAAGAAATAGAATCGTTGTTTATCCTCTAAAGAACACTAAAGAAATTTGCCCCAAAATAAAAAGATGGCCCTATGTTTGTACTAACTGTAAAAATAGATATAAGGAATGCCCTTACAATAAATTTATATACAATGCCAAAAGAGCGCAAGAAAAAGCAGATTATAACCTTATAATGTCTAGAAAAGGTTTAGACGTTACAACAAATGAATTTAAAGAAATCGATAATATTATCAAAGTTGGAGTAGATAATAATAAATCTATATATCAAATAATGATTGAAAATAAAGATAGTATTAATAAGTCTATTACAACGTTATATAGATATATTAATAAGGGTTACTTAACGACTTCTAGAATGGATTTACCATATGCTGTTAAATATAAGAAAAGAAAGCATAATAAAAAGTATGACTATTCTGAAAATAAGAAAATTGACAGAACAGGTCATACTTACCTCGATTATCTTGCTTATATACATAAAAATCCAGGAATCTACGTCTGGCAACTAGACTTTCTTGGAGCTATAAAAGCAGATAACAATAATATTTTATCATTTATTTTGCCAAATTTACAATTTATCTTATTAGCAATTATTAATAACCCCAATTCTAAAAAAATAGTAGAATTATTTGATAAATTAGAAGAAAAGATTGGTACACAGAATTTTATAGATTTAATACCAGTTATTTTAACAGATAGAGATCCAAGCTTTACTGATATAGAAGGTATATGCTTTTCAAAAATTACTGGAGAAGAAAGATGTAAATTATTTTTTTGCGATCCTTATGTATCAAATCAAAAACCTAACGTAGAGAATATTAACAAACAACTAAGATTATTCTTCCCAAAAAAATCTTCGGTGGATAAATATACAAAAGCTGATATAAAACAAATAAATTACACTTTATTAAACAAGCCTTTAAAATCTTTAGATTCTTATACACCAAAAGATGCATTTATAAGTGTATTCGGAGAAGATTTATTTAATAAACTTTTCTAGCTTTGTCAATGGCGAGACGATAGTCGAGTTCATCTAGACCATTGACAAAGAAAAACTTTTTATAATAGAAAAACAAATAAAGTTAACCTTTATTTGTTAAAAGTAAATAAAAAAAACAAGGAAACAAGAAACTGAAATAAGTTTAAAAAACTGACATATGCCAGCTATTTTCGGCGTGGAGAAATATATATAAATGATTTCAAATATAAAAGACTTATTTCCGATTTAATATATAAAATCAGTAATAAGTCTGAATAATTAAATAAATATAGAATAAACGGAATTTACTCTAAAAATTTACGACTTTTTATATATTATCTATATGTTTTTATGATTATCAACATATTTTTTCACTTCTTCAGCATCATCAAAATGAACTTTTTCGCGTCCTAGTATTTGATAATCTTCATGACCTTTACCTAGTAGTAACACTACATCTTCACCTTGAATCATATCCAAAGCCTTAACAATAGCTTTTCTTCTATCTAACTCAACTTCATAATTACTAGTTTCTACTCCAGCTAATATGTCATCCATTATTTTTTGTGGATCTTCTGTACGCGGATTATCAGAAGTAAAGATTACATAATCACTCTTAGAAACAGCTATCTTACCCATTATCGGCCTTTTCTTTGGATCTCGATCTCCACCACAACCTACTAATGTAATAACTTTACCACGAGCTGTGGCATTGAAAGCATCTATTATTTTTTCAACAGCATCAGGAGTATGAGCATAATCAACTACTGCTTCTCCTTTACCTACTCTAATTTGTTCACATCTACCTTTAGGTGGATAAACCTCTTTAGTAACCTCTATTATTTCTTCAACACTATATCCTAAGTTATGAGCAAAAGCTAAAGCTGTTAAATAATTATAAACATTAAAACTACTTCTCAAATTAGTTTCAATTTTATAATCCTTATTATATATAGATACATCTAATAAAGTTCCCTTTTTTGTATCACTAGAATCTTTAATGGTATAATCTTTCCCATTTTTACCCAAAGTTACACAATTATCATACTTACCTAGCCATTCTTTTCCATAACTATCATCAATATTTACTATTAACTTTCCTTTCAATTGTTTAACAAACAACAATTTAGCTTCTAAATATTTCTCCATAGTTTTATGATAATCTAAATGATCTTGAGTTAAATTTGTAAAAGCTCCTACCTCAAACTCAATTCCCTTTGTTCTTTCTTGATCTAAAGCATGAGAACTTACTTCCATTATTACCGCTTTGCATCCCTTATCTTTAGCTGTTAGTAACAATTCGTACAAATCCAATATATTAGGTGTTGTATTTGGTAATTCTAATACATCTTCCCCTGGAATATAAAAACCTATTGTTCCTATATAAGCTGTTTTTTTACCAAGCTTATTTAATATTTGATAAGTTAAATAAGCAGTAGTAGTTTTACCATTAGTTCCTGTTACACCTAATATCTCCATTTCATTTATTTCACTTGAATAAGTATCTGAAACATAATCAGTTAACCATTTATTAGTATCTTTAACTACTAACTTAGGAACAGAACATTCCACATCTTCTTCTACCACAACCTTAGTTGCTCCATTTTCAATAGCTTTATCTATAAAAGAATGCCCATCTACAACAGCTCCCCTAAGAGCAACAAAAGTATCTCCCTTTACTACTTTCCTTGAATCTATCTTAATATTAATCATAATCTTCCTCCTAGATACTATAATAATAACACATTATTAAACATACAAACACTACTATTCCACAAGATATTTTAAACTTATTAATAATCCACAAAACTTTTCCTTGTTTTTTATAATTTTTTATATTATTATCTTAATAAGGGTGGATTTATGAATAGATTTCTTAGAAAAATTAGCTTATCAATTGATATTCCTAAAGTTCCTAATAATTTAAAAAGAGGGCTAATTTTCCTATTTTTATCTATGCCTATTTTATTAACAAAGAAGATATTTTTTCTAAAAATATCTTCTTTTTTTATAATGGCACCCTAAGAAGGAGGAGATTTTTATAAAAAACAAAAAAATGATGTATGACGTCGATGAAATGCCACCATTTGGTAAAAGCTTAATATTAGCAATACAACACGTATTTGCTATGTTCGGTGCTACGATATTAGTGCCTATCTTAGTAAATGATGCTATCGCCAAAGCGGGAGTTAAAGGAGAAGCATTATCAATTGCAGTCGCGCTTGTAACAGCCGGAATAGGAACTTTAATTTATATAGCATGTACAAGAGCAAAATCACCTGTATTTTTAGGTAGCTCATTTGCTTTTATTGCTCCAATTGCTGCTGCTTATATAGCTGGAGCTAAAAAAGGAGGAGTAAGTGGAGGTCTATCAGGAGCAATGACTGGTGTAATGGTTATAGGTATAATATATATAATTACCTCTATCATTATTAGAATAGTTGGAAAGAAATGGATAGACAAAATACTACCACCAATAGTAATAGGTCCAATGATTATGATTATCGGATTAGGACTAGCTGGTAGTGCTGTTGGAAACATATTTGATACTTCATCAGCAGTTAAAGGAATCGAATGGAAAGGACCTTTGGTAGCTTTAATAACTTTTATGACTACAGCTCTTGTAATGACTAAAGCAAAAGGATTCTTTAAAATAATCCCATTCTTAGTTGGAATAGCAGTAGGATACCTTACATCTTGTGTATTTGGATTAGTAAACTTTGAAATAATAAAAACTGCTTCATGGTTCCAAGTACCAAAATTTCACGTACCATTCGTAAGTTATAAACCAAATCTATTAATAGCTATTACTATGGCTCCAATAGCATTAGTAACTATGGCTGAGCACATTGGTGATCATAAAGCATTAAGTACAATTATAGGCAAAGACCTATTACAAGAACCGGGATTAGACAAAACATTATTAGGAGATGGTTTAGCTACATTAGCAGCTGGTGCTTTAGGCGGACCAGCAAATACAACTTATGGAGAAAACACTTCAGTAGTAGGTATGACTAAAAATGCTTCTGTTGGAGTAATTGGTATGGCTGCAGTAATATCAATAATACTTGGTTTCTTAGGAAAATTTAATGCAATAGTTCAAACTATTCCAAAACCAGTTCTTGGTGGAGTATGTTTATTATTATATGGTTTTATAGCTATAAACGGATTAAAAGTTCTAATTGAAAATAAAACAGACTTTTCAATAAATAAAAACATAATAATTGCATCAGCTATGTTAGTATTGGGACTAGGTGGAGCTGCATTCTCAATAGCAACAGGAAAAGGTATATCAGTAGAAATATCTGGAATGAGTTTAGCTGCTCTAGCAGGTATACTACTTAACCTATTTATTACTGATGAAGAAGACGAAGAAGAAATCGTAATAACAAATCACGAAGAATCAAATAGAATAAAAGAAGAAGCAGTATCTAAAATTGACGAATTAAAAAAAGCTATAAAAGATGAACTAACAATAGAGTTAAAAGATGAATTATTAGAAGAAATAAAAAGCGAACTAAACAAAGATAAAAAGAATAAAAGAGGTGAATAATAACTACAATGAAAAACGTTATAGAACTAAAGCATCCTTTAATAGAGCACAAACTCGCTATATTAAGAGATAAAAAAACAGGTACAAAGGAATTTCGTGAATTAGTAGAAGAAATAGCTATGTTTCTATGCTATGAAGCATTAGCAGACGCTAAATTAGATGAAGAAACAATAGAAACACCAATTTGTAAAATGAAAACAGGCAAATTAAATGATGATAATTATGCTTTTATCCCTATTCTAAGAGCTGGAATGGGAATGCTTGACGGAGTAATTCAAGTAATGCCAAATGCTAAAATAGGTCATATAGGAATGTATAGAGACGAAACAACATTTGAACCAGTAAACTACTTTTTCAAAGTACCAAAAGATATAGAAAAAAGAGAAGTAATAATAATTGATCCAATGTTAGCAACTGGTGGCTCTGCCATAGATGCAATAGATTTATTAAAAAGTAAAGGTGTTAAAAAAATAAAGTTCTTATGCATTATATCTGCTCCAGAAGGATTAAAAGCAGTAACAAAAAAACATCCAGATGTAAAAATATTCACTGCTCACATTGATGAAAAATTAAATGAAAATAAATATATAGTTCCCGGTCTTGGAGACGCTGGAGATAGAATTTATGGAACAAAATAAGAATCGATATAAATCGATTCTTTTTTAAAGAGTACAATCTCTTTCAATTACAGTATCATCATCTTTTATAGCGCCTTCAAAGTTAGTAAAATCCATAGGGCAATCAATAAAAAATTGATTGTACCATACCAAAAAAGAATATATAGTCCAAACTTTCTTATAGCAATCATTTTTTCCACTTTTATGATCTTCTAATAACTTATTAATTCTTTTTATATCGAAAAACTTTTTTGCAACATTACTATTAAACTTCTCTTTTATATCATTATATAAATCGTCTTCTCTAATCCACTCTCTAAGAGGCACTGGAAATCCTAATTTTTTCTTTTTATAAGCTTCATTTGGTATTACTCTTTTAGCAGCTTCTCTAAGAGCTACCTTAGTTGTTTTACTATCTATTTTAGCCTCATCAGGAAGCCTCCTAGCAACTTCATATACTTCTTTATCTAAGAACGGAGTCCTAGCTTCTAAACCAAACATCATAGTATTTCTATCAACAGCATGTAAAAAGTCTCTAACAAGCCAAAAATAATAATCAATAACTTGTCTCTTAACTAAATTACTATCATTAGAATATTCATCATAAAATGGTTTAACAATATCCTTAGTATGAATTTGATTCTTTAATTTTACAATCTTTTGAGCTTCTTCATCTCTAAATATTCTACCTAAACCAATATTAATATCTTCTAATCTTTTACCTCTTCTATATACAAAATTAAATCCTCTTTTCTCTGGAAATAATCCCGCTAAGCCAGCAGCTAACTTTCTTAAAGGAAAAGGAATTTTCATATACCAACTTTGGTCAATTTCTTCGCGATAAGTATTATATCCACAAAACAGCTCATCGGCCCCTTCTCCAGACATAACTACTTTTACATCTTTTGACGCTATTTGTGCCACAAAATATAAAGCTATTGCAGATGGATCTGCTAAAGGTTCATCCATATGATACATTATATTTGGAAAAGCTTTCATATACTCTTCTTTAGTAATCTTTTTAGAAACATTATTAATACCTAGTTTATCAGACAAATCCTTAGCATAAGATATTTCATCATATTTTGGATTATCATAACCAACTGTATATGTTTTATCTGGTTTAGCAAGAGATACTAAATACGAAGAATCAATACCACTTGAAAGAAAAGAACCAACTTCTACATCTGCTATTTTATGATGCAATACAGAATCTCTCATAGCTTTATCAATATCATCAACTAAATCATTCATTTTTTTATTACTCTTCTTAAATTCCATTTTAAAGAATCTATCCAGTTTTATATCTCCATCTTTATAAACAAGCTGATACCCAGGTTCTAATCTTTTAACTCCCTTAAAGAAAGTTTCTGTAGTAGGAGTAGAATTAAAGCATAAATATGCTGCTAGTATTTCTTCATTAAATTCTTTATTAAAATCTGGATGATCTAAGAAAGCCTTAATTTCTGAAGCAAACATAAACGTATCATTATTTTGATAATAATAAAATGGTTTTATTCCCCAGCCATCTCTAGCACAATATAGTTCTTTTTTATTTGTATCCCATATAGCAAAAGCAAACATTCCTCTAAGTTTCTTGGTTACATCATGTCCCCACTCTTCATAACAATGCAAAAGAACTTCGGTATCCGATGTTGTATGAAATTTATACTTACTTCCTAATTCTTTTTTTAATTCTTTATAATTATATATTTCTCCATTGAATACAATAACGATTGTTTTATTCTCATTATACATAGGTTGATTTCCAGTAGCTAAATCAATAATTGATAATCTTCTATGTCCCAAAGCACAATTGTCATCTAAATAAAAACCTTCAGCATCAGGACCTCTATGAGCTATCCTATCAGTCATAGCTTTTAGTATTTTCTTACTAGGTTTTTTTGAAGATATATATCCAGCAATTCCACACATAATATCACCTATTCTTTCGTAATAACATCATAATAATTACTATTCATTAACATTTTACTAATACTAAATCCATTAGCCACCCTATTATTCATTTCCTTTATATATTCTTCTTGATTATCTAAATTTTTACCATCTTTAAGAATAAATTTTCCTCCAGAAAAATAAGTTCCATAATCACTTACCCAACTTCTATTAGAAAAAATTGCAATTCCCGGATAATCACTTAATATGTCTTTACCGACTATTAATCTAGAATCATATTCTACTCCAAATAAATTTAACAAAGTTGGCAACACATCTATCTGACTTCCTACTTTATCTATTGTAATAGGTTTTTCCATACTACTACTCCATAGGAAGAAATTACTTCTATTTACTTCAACTATTTCATCTTTAGTATAACTAGACATAGAATTCATTTCATCTATAGTAAGTGTATATGGATAGTGATCACCTACCATAGCAATTACTGTATTATCCAATTCTCCAGACTCTTCCAAATTATTAATTAATGCTTCTAAAGCTTTATCAAGTTCCATTTGTGAAGCTAAATAATATCTTGCTTGAGAAGGTAATGAAGAATCAATTTGATCTAAATATTGTTTAGCAATATTATCACTTCCATTATAAGGAGAATGACCACTTACTGTTACATAATAGGTAACAAAATTACCATCCTGTCCCAAATAATCAGGAGTTGTTGCATTCATCATATCAATATCACTAGGCAACCAATTTGAGCGTATTCTTTTCTCTAAGCCATTACCAATACCCATATAATTACTAAATCCTAAAGTATTCATAGTAATATTTCTCTTATAATATGTATAAGTCCAATCATGAAAACTATAAGCCCTATAACCTATTTTACTAAATGTATTACCAAGAGCAAAAGACACTTTAGGTTGTTTTTGCTTCCATAATTTTAATGTTTCCTGAGTTGGTATCAAACCCGTAGTTGCTTGAAATTCTCCACCAGTCGTACTCAAAAATACTGGAGAATAGAAATTAGTAAAATTAAACCCTTCATTTATCATTTTATACAAAGTTGGAGTCCTATCTTTATCCAAAGCCACTTCATTATACCCTTCTGCCAAAATAAAGATAAGATTTTTACCTTTAAACATACCTGTATATTCATTTTGTTTACTAGGTGTTGCATTTTTAAAATATTCATTTAAACTATTAATATCTTTATTACTACTATCTTCAAAATTTAAATTTAAAACATTATCTTTATAAACAATTTCTTCTACTTCATCTTTCTTTTTAGTATTTTCTACAGCTTTAGTATTCTCTATATTTATTTCATTCTCATAGCCCATTAATTGTCTTTTAATATCAATCTTTGCATAATTAATCATACCAAAGTTATCAATAATAGAGCTAGCATCATCAATCTTAAAATATAATTTATAAACAGAAGAATTATGTCCCATATCTGGTAACAAATATACAAAAGATACTAGATATGAAGTTATAAACATTAAGAGCAAAGAAAGAATCGAAGCTTTAGAATACTTATCATAATTAATCATTTTAAATATATTAAGAATTAATAATACTAATATTGGTAATAACAACAATGAAAATGGCACAATATTAGTAACAATAGAATCTTTAACTATATTTACAAAATCTAAAGCTTGATCAGCTAAACCAATAGTAGAAAATGAAAATGGTAAAGAGAACAACTTAAAAAATATTAATTGTACTTCAAAAAAAATTGTTAAAAATATTATTACTAAATACATCATTACTTTATTGATTTTTTTTCCAAAACTTTTAGTCAACAAAGTTAGTAACAAACATACAGGAAGTAAAAATATTAACAAGTATATAAATCCAAAATCAATTATTTTTTTTAACATCACATATTTAATAACTAATTCAAAATATATTAAAATAATACTAAATATAATAAAAGGGTTAATCTTATTTTTCACACTAATCACCAACTATATAATATTATACCATTAATAGAAGTTATTTTATATACACTAATTTACAAATAACATATTATAAAAAGCTATACATGTACCATTATAGTGTTAGAATTAGAGTGGATGTGATAAGATGAAAACAATCATGAAAAAAAGTATAATAAAAAGTATACTAATAACTACTACCATTGCACTAGCTCTTACTTCAATTGCCATCTTAGTTCATTCATGTTTAGGTATAAATGAAAATCAAAAATGGTTAAATATGGTTAATGATTGTATAAAAGATAAAAAGTATTGTGAAAAAGATTGGATAAATGATATAACAGAAGACGCTAACAACTACGAAGACCATTGGGTAAATGACTTTAACAAACTAGAAGAAAGATACTCTAATAAATACCAAGTAGTTGCTAATTGGGCAAGAAAAAATCATACAGAAAGTTCTATTATTTGGATGACTTTTTATAGAGAATTGGTTTTATTTAATACTCTACTTGGAATTATTATTGGTATAATATTACATTTTATTTTTAAAAAGAGCACTAAAAAGAAAAGGAGTTAATCATTAGATTAATTCCTTTTAATTTTTAATTAAGCTTAGCTGTACTTTTTGCTTAACTAAATCTATATCATCGACATAAACTGTTACTATATCTCCTACATTAACTATATCATTAGGATTCTTAACAAAAGACTTGCTCATCTTAGAAATATGAACCAAACCATCATCATGCAAACCGATATCTACAAAAGCACCAAATGATGCCACATTACGGACAGTCCCTTGTAACTCCATACCTACTTTTAAATCTTCTATGTGTAAAACATCACTTTTTAAGATTGGGGCTTCTAAAGTATCACGGGGATCTAATCCAGGATTAAGTAATTCTTTAATTATATCTTGAATAGTATATATATCACTATTTAGTTCCTCTGATAGTTTGACTGGTACCTGTTTTTTTAAAGTCTCTTTAAAACTTTCTTCATTTATATCTTTTATATTTAAATTTAGTTTTTCTAATAATTTAGATGTCAATTCATAACTCTCAGGATGAATGCCTGTTTTATCATATGGATTAATTCCATCAGGTATTCTTAAAAAACCTATAGATTGTTCATATACTTTATCACTAACACCCTTAATTTTTTTTATTTCTTCTCGACTAGTAATCTTATTCTTTTCTTTATAATCATATATTTTATCTATTACTGATTTAGTTAATCCTGATACATATTTTAATATACTCTTAGAAGCCGTATTTATATTTACTCCAACTTCATTTACTACTTTAGTAGTAGTAAAATCTAAAGCTTCTCCAAGTTCTTTTTGATTAACATCATATTGATATTCTCCAACACCAATAGATTTAGGATCTATTTTAACTAATTCTGATAATGGATCTTGTAATCTTCTCGCAATACTTACAGCACTTCTCTTCTCTACTTCTAGATCAGGAAACTCTTCTATAGCCAATTTAGACGCACTATATATTGAAGCACCTGCTTCTGATACAATTACATACTTACATGGTAATTTGTATTCTTGTATCATCTCTGCGCAGAATTTTTCTGATTCTCTTGAAGCCGTACCATTACCAATAGCTATAATATCTATCTTATATTTTTCAATTAGATTTTTAACTATCAATTTACTAGCTTTAATATATTCTTCTTGTTTACTTCCGTTTAAGAAAGGCTTAATAACTGTTGAATCTAAATAAGCACCATTCTCTGATACAACAGCAAGTTTACAACCATTAACATATCCAGGATCAAATCCTAATACTCTATAACCTTTTAATGGTCTAGTTAGTAGTAAATGTTCTAAATTAACTCCAAAAGTATCTATAGCTAACTTGTCAGCCTTTTCTGTAAGTTCACTTCTTATTTCTCTTTCAATACTAGGAAGTATCAATCTCTTAAGAGAATCTTTAATACTATTCTTTACTAAATCTACAACAAAAGAATCGTTATTCTTTATTAGTTTACTTTCCAAATAACTTTGTATAGCATCATTATCCATATCTATACTTACCGACAATATTTTTTCTTTTTCCCCTCTATTTAAAGCTAAAACTCTATAATGTTTAATATATCTTACTCTATCTGTAAAATCATAATACATTTCATATAATTTTTTATCATCTTCTGCATTCTTTTTTACTTTCGAAGATATATTACCATTCATATAAACATTATTTCTAATCCATTTTCTATAAGCTGCATTATCACTTATCCATTCAGCAATTATATATCCAGCACCTTCTATAGCTGCATTTGTATCTTTAACATTTTCATTTATAAACTTAGTAGCCATTTCTTCTAAACTACCCCTAACAGGAAAAGACATTATCATCTTTGCTAAAGGCTCTAGACCATTTTTTATAGCTTCTGAAGCTTTAGTTTTCTTTTTCTCCTTATAAGGTCTATATACATCTTCAACTTCCGTTAATTTAGTACATTTCATAACAGCTTCTCTTATTTCATCAGTAAGCATTCCTTTTTCATCTATAAGCCTTATTACATCTTCTTTTTTCTCTAATAGATTCTTTTGATAACGATATTGCTCTTCAATTGCTCTTATTTGATCTTCATTAAGATTACCAGTCTTATCTTTTCTATATCTTGCTATAAAAGGAATAGTAGCTCCTTCAGCAAGCATATCTAAAACTGTCTTTATTTGTTCTTCTTTCAAATTTAAATTTATAACTAAATACTTTATAACCTCATCCATTTCAATCACCAATTACTATTATAACAACAAAACATAAAAAATATAAAAAAAGTAATTATAAATAATTACTTTTTTCTACATACTCATTTTATTCCCATAACAAGCATAATATTGTTCTTGTATTAGACCATCCAAAGACACATCACCCGGCCCTGGTCCCAAAAGATATCGAATTTTCTCACCAGGTCTTTCACACCTAGTAACCAGCTGTATTTTGCTACCAATACAGATATAATCTATATTAAGCTTAGGACTTATAGTAGCAAACAAAGTACCATCATCACTAGCAAGATCTTCATATGGTACATACTGCTCAGGCAATGTTTCACCTTCATTATAAGTAACCAAAGCATAATACTCACCATTACTCATTCTTGCCATTGCATTTTTTAAACTTATTTTACCAACTACCAACTTATTACCTGGATAATCTGAATAGAACCATTTTCTATCTATATTACCATCATATGCTTTATCATAATCCATTATTATCACCCTCTATTATAGAGATATCATATACTTAAAAAATTTTCAACAAAAAAGAATAGTTTAATGTAAACCACTCTTTTTGTTATCTTTTATTACCCTTTTTTTAGTTTTTCCATCTTCTTTTTTTTCCTCAGGTAAAACAGGAGCACTATTAGCACTTTCTTCAATAATCTTCATTACATCTATAACCCCTGTCACCTCTAATTCCTCATGATAATTCATAGCTAAACCAATAACAAATATATAAGATAGAAAGTATACCCATACCATCAATACAACCAAGTTAGCCAATGTTCCATAGAACAAGGAATAATTAGCATAATTATTAATATAGAAAGAATAAATAAATGTTCCTACTACCCATCCCAGGCAAGTAAACATAGCTCCAAAATTAACCCTCCTACTAGGTATTCTTTTATCAGGAGCCATAGTATATAATAATTTAACAAAGATAAATATTACCAACCATGAAAAAGGTCCTTTTAAGAATCTTAAAATTCCTACAACTAATTCCGTCGTCTCTACATCTAAATTCAAATAATGTAAAAAATTAATAATATTATTACCAAGTAAAGGTACAAATAATACGAATAAGAATAATAAAACTATAACTATTTCCATTATTATCGCTTTAAATCTTCTTTTTACAAATCCTGAATCACTTATACCATATATCATATTAGACGCAATTATCATAGAGCTCATTCCATTTGAAGCAATAAAATAGCCAACTCCAAGCGAAATAAAGAAAGAAGGGGTAATCTTAGTAGAATTTATAATAGGTACAAGCATACTTGCATAATTATCTCCTATTGCACTACCAATAACCTTATTAATTAATGCATTAGAAATATTTAAATACATACTAACATAACTAATTAAAGTAATTGTTGGAACAATCGATAAAAACAAAAAGAAAGCAATTTGGCCTGGCAAGACAAGCATCTCTGGTCTTGTAATAGAAGCTGCAAACCTTCGAAAAAATTTTCCTCTTTTTTTAGCTTTCTTTTTCATCAGCTTTTTCTCCAGCAAAAACCTGTTCATTCTTCTTATTCTTCATATCATCAACAGATTCATTTATAGCATCTTCAAGAGTTTTAGTTTCATTAAGAACCATACTATATCCAATAGCTGCACCATATTCATATGGCAATTTTTTAAACTCTTTATTTAGTTTTCTAATATAACTAACAACTTGTTTTTCAGAATAACCAACCAAATATAATAAAAACTCATTTCCATCTGTTCTTATAATATCTGAATTATCCAACTGAGTTCTAACTAATACATTAGCAGCAGCTTTAATTTGCTTATCTCCACTATCATAGCCATCAGTATCATTAATATCTTGAATTTTATTAAGATCAATAACTATTGTAGCTTGAGGATAAATAGAATTTTTATTCCATCCAGGAAGGCTATCATTTAAATAATTTCTATTTTTTAGAGAAGTAAGTTGATCTATATATTTAAGCTTATCTTCTTTCTTTATTTTTTTAGCAATTTTTACCTTCTTAGTGGATTTATAAAGTATTAATAAGAATACAACAACAGCAAATACTATTATTAAAGCATATCTAGCAATTTGGCCAATTATAGTACCAGACCTAACAGTCAAAGAATGATTATATAATCCTTTAACTCTAATTTCTTTTGGATCTAATAGATTAATATACTTAGCATATAATAACTCAAATATTTCATTATCTTTTTTTACATAGAAATTATAAGTATCATTTAGCACATTTTCATATCTAATATTATATCTTGATAAAAAGTCCTTATTATAATATTCAAAACTTAATTTATCCATTGCTATTACATAACCTTTATTAGCAATTCTTCTTAAATCCCTAGTATTTTCATATACCTTAACTTTTAAACCACCAAACTCATCTAAATACTTTTCTAGAATACTATCTTTTAAAACATATATAGGAGTATTGCCTAAAGCACCAACAGAATTAATAACTAAGCTATCCTCTTCAGGAGCAACAACAACAAACGAAATATAATCTAAAGAATCAACTCTATTATATTCAGTAGTAATATTATAATAATTATAATATATATCTATTTTATTATTAGCTACAGCTTCAGTAAACTTATTAAAATTCTTATATCTAGTGAAATTAAACTCTGTTCCACTAAAAGCACCAAAACGAGACAAATACTCACTAACTATACCTCCATATGTACCACTAGTTAGTATTTCATATGGACTATTATTTAAAAATCCATATTGATAAGTCTTTCCTTGTATCTTTTTTAAGTCTTTATCAGAAACCGATAAAGCACTTAAAAAAGCATCTAATTCATTTTTATTATATGAATTTAATAACTCATCGTCTTTAAATTTGGCAAAATACTTAGAAACAATAGAACTAAATAAATCACCTTCTTTTTGTTCATAAACAAGATATTTATTTAAATCACTAATATGATAATCTATATAATAATTTGAAGTAAGTATTGAAGATAAATTCTCTTCCAAAGGAACAATAGCATATGTAATATCTTGACTTTGTTCCAAAGCTTCAAAAAGCTTAGTTGGAGTTTCATAAGACTTAATTACTATATTAGCTCCATTTAAATAATTATTAACACTTTTCTCATCGTTTATAACAACTCCAACATTAATATTATTTAATT
>Ga0247611_10006397_pt1 | contig 15146 bp, 12 predicted proteins | sample 177DNAGHGhighgp2_FD_192422 | JGI IMG/M metagenome (GOLD analysis project Ga0247611, IMG submission 192422) | Sheep rumen microbial communities from Palmerston North, Manawatu-Wanganui, New Zealand - 1770 DNA GHGhigh gp2 | ecosystem: Host-associated > Mammals > Digestive system > Stomach > Rumen...
CCTGGGCCACGTCTGCCCCCGCCATGAACCGTGCCCCCAGCGAACTGCCCGGCAGCATCAGCGTCGTGCTGGTGGAGGCCGACGGCTCTACCACTACGGTTGGTACCATCCGCATGGAACGCAATGCCGAGGGATGGTACTCGCTGGACGGCCTGCATCTTGACAGCAAGCCAACGAAGAAAGGACTTTATATTCACAACGGCAGAAAGGAGGTAGTAAAATGAAAAAGCAATATCAGCAACCACAGATAAAGGTAGTACGGCTGGAGATTCACCACATGCTGGCTGCCAGCCCTTCAGAGTGGAACGGTGAAGTTGGTTCACCCAGATACGAACCGGAATGGGAAGACTTCGAAGAATAGTCTTCATTCTCTAACAGCGTTCTTTGGGGCATTGCCCCAAAGAACAAGCTCATGCAAGCATGACTTTGCATTCGGCTCGTCGTTCTTTGGGGGTTGCCCCGAAAAACGGCTTCGGCTCGGAAGAGCTCAAACAAGTTTGGCTCTCCACTCGCCTCGCTCGTTCTTTGACATACTGAAACAACAAACGGAAGAATCTTGGGGATTTCTTTGGTATTTCGCTCAGTATTCACTATCTTTGCAGACGAAATCATCCAATTAAGACGATTATGGAAGTAAAGACACGCGAACAAATTGTCAATTGGCTGAAAGCAGCACAGCAGCGACAGCAAGATTGGCAACAGGATGTAAAAGATCGCTGGGCTGAAAGACAGAAACAGGCAGTTTCCGCAACAGCATGAGACAGTTCCAGCTTGACCACATCAACAAGATTGCCCCCTATGAGGTAAAAGTAGAGGGCAAACAGTATGTGTTTGAAACTATTCACGGTTTGCGTTACGAAGTGCGTTTCTTTGAGGAACAGCCCATAGGTGGCTGTGAGACATGGCAATTCAGCTTTGCTAAAGCTAACAGTGAGTCTGCTCCTGAAGACCCCTATGTACGCTTTACTCTTTTCGCCATCATTGACGAATTCTTTCTTGAGAATGAAGATGTTCTTCTCTATGTCTGCGATACCAGCGACAATCGGGAAACAGCACGTAACCGTCTGTTTATACGCTGGTTTAAGCAGTCGGCTCAGCCAAACCGCTTCACTATACGCTCGGCAAGCACTACTATTGAAGGACAAGGATTCTATGCAGCTATTATTGTAGAGAACAGGAACCCATTGCTGACCGATATAACAGCAGAATTTGACAGGACGGCAGTTTCGCTGACCAACAAGCCCAGCGACTAACCCGTCTGTCTCCCCTTAAAGATTTCTCCGCCAAGTTATCCTGACCGATGACTTGGCGGTTTGCTTTGTAGCGTGCGCCCGGACGGCGTGGGCTTAATGTCCGTTGTTGGTCAGTAGTCAATATTTCATAAATAGGGAAACAAGAATAGATAATAATAAATAATTAAACATTAAACACGTATGAAACGAACATTTACAAGACAACGCATCACGAGGGCTGTCATGACGCTGCTCGTGACGATGCTCACCGCCTCGACGGCGTGGGCACAGACTGCTGTCAGTCTGCAACAGGACGGCAGTGAGTATTATGTGAACATGCCCACGACGGGCACGAACACGCTAACGCTTAGCGATGCCTCCGTCACCACCTTCAAGGTGTATGACGATGGTGGAAAAGGCGGCAGTGAGAACACCAGCAACGTTTCAGGCAACTACAGTAACGATTGCAATGGTACTCTCACCCTGATCGCCCCCGCAGGCTACGTGCTCCATATCTCAGGAAGCATCACGTCTGATAGTGAGAATGACAAGTTGAAGATTTATGACGGCAACACGACAAGCGCTACCGAAATATACGACGATTGGCTGACCTCCAAGATCCGCTACCCCAAAGTCACCAGCTCGGGCAACAGCATAACGCTCCATTTCTATTCTGATGCGACCGTTAACTATGCCGGACTCGACCTGACGGTGACGATTGGGTATGCCATCAATGGTTTAGGTAGTGTCACTAATGGTAGTGCCACTATTGGTTATATCTCAGCCAAAGTAGGAGAAGATGAAGATGCTACGACAGCTAATGTGAGCGATGTAGTTACACTGAAAGCCATACCTGCAGACGACTACCTTCTTAGCGGCATCAGCGTGACGGATGCTAACAGCAATGCCGTTGCCGTGGAGTGGAATGTGTGGACAAATACCGCCACTTTCACCATGCCTAACTCTCCTGTCACCATCAACCCGACATTCACCAACGACCTGACGAATCTCTCCGTCAACATGCCCAAAACGGGGACGAAGACTGCCACTATCCCTGCGGAAGTACTGTCGTTCAAGGTTTATGACGATGGAGGCCCAGGCGGTGCTATCACCACCTACTCTTCTGGCAACTACGGCGACGGATGCAATGGATACCTCACTTTAAACGCCCCCGCAGGTTGTGTGCTCCAGCTCTCTGGCAAACTAATGACTCGAAAAGATGACTATTTGACCGTCTATGACGGCGAGGTAAGCGATGATAAAAAACTGCTCGACAAAGTGGATGCTAATAACAGCGAGATCACCATTACCACCGTCGTCAGCATGAGCAATAGCATAACGCTCTACTTCCACTCTGATTTAGGCACTAACGCCGCGGGTCTTGATCTGACGGTGACACTCATTGACCCCAATAGGGAGTATGACATCAATGGTATAGGCAATGTCACGAACGGTAGCATTGCAGCCAGCATCGGCGGCACGGACGTAAGCAAAGCCAAGGCGAACGATGTGATCACCCTGACTGCTACGCCTTCTACCGACTACACACTCATCGACCTCAGCGTCAAGGATGCCAATAACAATGCTGTTTCCGTGGACTGGAATGTATGGAGCAACACTGCCACCTTCACCATGCCCGCCTCAGCAGTCACCGTTACCACGACATTCTCCAATGACCTCTACATCAACATGCCTGCGACAGGTACGAAGAGATGTGCTATCCCAGAGGGCATACAGTCGTTCAAGGTCTATGACGATAGAGGCAAGGACGGCAGCTACAGCAGCGCGTGCAGCGGCACCCTCGTCCTAACCGCCCCCGAGGGCTGCTTGCTCCAGCTCTCGGGCAGCATCAGGACGGAAATTAAAGCTGACTTGCTGACCGTCTATGACAACAGCGCAGCCAGCGGCACAAAACTGCTCGACGCAGTGAGCGGCACCCAGAACGCCATCACCACCGTCACCAGCAGCGGCAAGAGCATGACGCTCTACTTCTATTCGGACAACAGCTACAACTTAGCCGGCCTCAACCTGACGGTGGAAGTCTTAAAGACGTTGGAACTGGCTAACTACGCTGACAACACAACCGCTATTAATAACAACAATAATGGTATGATGCCGAAGGTCACCCTCAGCGACCGCACCCTGCTGAAGAATGGTGACTGGAACACGCTGTGCCTGCCGTTCTCTTTGACGGCAGAGCAGATTGCCGCCTCACCACTGGCTGGTGCTACCATCATGGAGCTGCTCTCCACATCGAACCTCGACAGCGAAGGCAAGCTGACGCTGAACTTCCAGGATGCGACCGCCATCACGGCAGGTATGCCTTATATGGTGAAGTGGGACTACACGCCCGCCCTCACCATCAGTTCTGCTGCTGACTGGGAAACGTTCGCCAACAATGTGAACAACGGCACAGAGTCGTATGAGGGTAAAGTGGTGAAACTAAATGCTGACATTTCTGTATCAACCATGGTGGGAACAGTGACATCTGGGGATGCTCCTGAAAACGCTTTCAAGGGTATATTCGACGGCGGCGGACACACCATCACCGTGGACATCAACTCAACCGACAGACACGCCACCGCACCTTTCCGTTATATCAAGGACGCAACCATTATGGACGTGAGGACAACTGGTACGGTGACTGGCACCATGCACTGTGCCGGACTGGTAGGATTCTCTGAAGGAACCAGCTATATCAAGAACTGCGTGGTTAATGTAGCTGTGAATTGCAATGGCAGTAGCCATAGTCATTGTGGCGGCATACTTGGTCATGGCAAGTCGTCAACGACAACGGTCAGCGACTGTCTCTTCTCAGGCAGCATCTCTAACGCCACAACTGCCGTGGGTATTATCTACGGATGGGGCGACAATAGTACGCACACCATCGTAAACTGTCTGGCTGCAGGAACCTATACAGGCTGCAGTGGTGTTGATCTGTTGAAAAAGGATAAGGGCACTGAGGTCATCACCAACTGCTATAAGACAGAGAATGTCGGCTCACAAGGAACATATACCACCGCTACTGGCGACGAACTGGTTGCGTCGCTGGGCGACGGCTGGGTGAACAATGGTGGCAGTGTGGTGCCGAAGATGGGTGTTGGTTATACTCCTGCTAACCTCACGAACCCTGTATTCAAAAATGTCACTATTGACAAAACGATGAACGATGTCAGCTTCTCGGGTGGCTCATTCAAGGGCACCTATGCTCCGTTAGAGATTACCGATGCCAACCGCGACGAGGTGCTGCTGCTTGCCACCGGCAATAAGTTAGGATATGCCAAGACCGACCGCACCATTGCCAACGGTAAGGCGCTCGGTACCTGTCGTGCTTACTTCGAGATTACCGGTGCCGCTGCTGTCCGCAGCTTCATCATGGACTTCGGCGAGAACGTTACGAGCATCATCGAAGTGGGAGCAGATTCTTCACTCTTCACTCTTCACTTAACGAAGGGTGGTATACCCTCGACGGTCGCCGTCTGCAGGGCAAACCTGCCCAGAAGGGTGTGTATATCCAGAATGGTAAAAAGGTAATCATTAAATAAGGAGGACACGACAATGAAGAAAACAGCATATATCAAACCAGAGATGCAGGTGGTGGAGATTCAGCAGACGCAGATGCTCTGCGGCAGTCCACTTGCCAGAAGTGTAGACAGTTCAGACTTTACGCTGGACGATGATGGTCTGGATGATGATGACGTACTGCCATAGGGGCATGTTATCGTCAAATACGACTATACTATTTAGCATTACGACTGGCGGAATAAAAAATCCGCCAGTCGTATTTTTAAATAAGATACTCGTATTTTCAAAGGTGACAGAGGGACAGGTACAGGGTGACAGAGGGACAGGTACGTGTCATGAAACAGTAGGTTCAAAATAGTTTAAAGGATTTTTATGTACAATAATTTGCAATATTGGATAATATGATGTATCTTTGCACCAGTCAAAACGAAAGCTGGGGACTCAATGATTCACTTCTAGTGAAAACATTTTATGTTATTAAATAAAAAGAATAATACAATGAAAAAGTTATGTTTATTGGCTGCATTGGTTTGCTGCACTATTGCGATGAAAGCACAGAATCCACAAGGTAAGTTCTCTATCAAACCTATCGCTGGTATCAATGTTGCTGGTTTAAGTGGAGGTGTTAGCGACTTATATAAAAACAAGGTGGGCTTCACTGCTGGAGTGGAGGCAGAGTATGGAGTGAATGACTGGTTAGGTGTCTCGTTGGGTGCTCTTTACTCACAACAAGGTGCGAAGATTGACAAATTTGAGCAACAGCGCGTTAATCAGGCACAAGGTGATTTTGATGTAGTGACTAAAATCGATGGTAAGATAAAATCCCAATATCTCAATCTTCCTTTGCTTGCCAATGCGTATATTCCAGGGGTTAAGGGACTTGCCGTCAAAGCAGGAATTCAGGTGGGATTCTGTTTGAGCAGTGAGTTGGAGTCGACAACAGAGATATATGCAGTACCTGTTGAGACAAGCCGATTGGTAGAGTTGGATTTCGACTCCACAAAGAATGGCATGAAGGCTACCAAAGTCTGCAAGTCCGTTGACTTCGGTATTCCAGTCGGGCTTTCCTACGAGTACAAGAACGTCGTGCTGGATGCCCGCTACTATTTCGGTCTGACAAAAATCGACAAGACTGCGAATCCAGAGGACGTGCGCAACCGTTACTTCAGTGTCACACTAGGTTACCGTTTCCATTTGTAAATCCAAAGGATTCGGGCACACTACCTGCTTATCACAACAAATAGAATGAAAAAGTATTTCAAGAATTATCTTCTTTTTCTATTATTCCTGGCATGTTCATCTGTCATGGCTGACGACACAACCACTGTCGCTATTGGTCTGACCATTGACAGTACGGTAGTAATGGCAGAGAGCCAGTCTTTTGGACGTAGGATAGATGATGTTGTTATCGAACCAGGACTTAACTATATGTTGCTTAAATTCCGGGAGACAACAAAAAGTGGGAAATGGCTGAAGTTTAAAGGAGAGATTGGGGCGTTTAGCATAAAGGATTCCAAGTTATTGTGGACTTACCCATTTAACTATGGTAATTCTTCTGTTTGTTGCACGAAAGCAGGGGTAGCCGTCTCCAAAGGGAATAAGTTTTGTATGCTTGACCCAAATACTGGTCATGTCCGCTGGCAAGGCAAATTCGTCCCCGTTCAATATGACGATTCCACCAATATTGTACTTGGCTATTCCGGACAAAAATCAAGTAAACTGAGTGGCTACGACATGACAACGGGTCAACAATTATGGACCACAAGAATGCCACACGACAAGAACTGGGGTTGGAACAATGTTATACGTGAGGATTCTGTACACTGGCTTGTTGTTGCAGACGACTTGAACCGCCTGAACATCCGTACAGGTGAAGTTTGTGTCTACAAAGCCAAAACGGGAGTAAGCGATATCAAAGGTGCCCTTTTGCAGGGACTGGGAATGGTTGCCGGTGCCTTAGCAGGGGCATTGACAACAGGTTATGCGGCCTATCCTGTATTTGTAGGCAAGAATGTCATCAATCATCTACATTCCAATGTCGTTCAAGATGATTCACTCTATTTCTTCGCCGACCGAGAAAAAGTGGTCTGTCTGGATCAATCAATGAATATTGTTTGGAGTCATCAGTTTCCATCAAAGACCTCTGCCTTTTCGCGACTAGTATATAACGATAGTACTCTTTATATGTTCAATCTGGGCTACGGTCTGAAGAACGGACAGCAGCGCACGAAGATGGGGCACCCGTTTATTGCAGCCTTTGACAAGCGTACTGGAGCATGCCAGTTTATGAACATGCTGAGTTTGAAGAAGGACATGGTTGAAGATGCCGTTCTCAATCCAGATGGGGCTTTCATGCTCTTTGATGACGGGCTTGCCTATAAGCATGAACTTGATGATTCTACCGTAACGGTCTCGCCATGGGATGTGAAGAAGCATGGTCAGTTAAGTGCTATTATCACTCAGCCAGTATATACTTACTATCGTCTTAAAAGTATGTTTGATGTTATTGCTACGGATGGTACCTTCTTCCCAGTCATTACAGAAAAAGGAGACATTTTCATGGTTGACAGAAAATTAAGGATATCTGAAAGATTCCCTGCCTATTCTCTTTATTGGCCTCTTTGCAAGGTTGGGAACCGAATGTGTATTTATTCTCCTACCAGCGATCGGCAGGATATATGGCTTGTATCCCTACAAGGTATCCCAGAGATTCAACTAACCATTCCCGTACGGGGCATAGGAATCACTGGAGGGAAACTATACCTCAGCAATAATGAGCGTCTGTATTATTCGCATCTCAACTAAGAACCCCAGTGTTCAAGGGGAAATAGGGGACTGAATGACCCACTTTATGTCCAAACATTTTGTGGAAAGAACTAAAAGATGTACCTTTGCAGTAATTTCAAATAAAGACACCTGTTGGTGTATCAGACTAAAACTATAAATTGTAGCACAAATGAACAAAATGAAAAGAGCGTTGCTTATGCTGCTCATCGCATGCATAGGTTGTATTCAAACAAACGCACAAGACAGGACGAAAGCCTTTGGATATTCTTTCTCTCCTGAAGAACTGGTAAAGTATCCTCAAAAGACCAATCTCCCCACCATTTATTTAGAGGTTTATAAGACCCAAGTTGATGCGACAACGGGTAAGGCTTTACCTGTCGCTGAGGGTGAGACACCAGAATTAGAGGACCTCAATACGGTCTTTGGAACGAAAAACGAGTGGTATTATAATGCTCAGATTATCATCCGTGACGATAACGGTACTATCGAGGAACGGATAGAACCTACCACCGTTCGCGGTCGTGGAAACGCTACTTGGGATATCTATGATTCCCAGAAAAAGCCTCTCCGATTGAAGTTTCCCAAAAAGACAGCCTTGTTAGGTGATGAGTATGCGAAAGAGAAGAGTTGGACGTTGCTTGCCAACCATCTTGACATCACCCTTATCCGCAATGCCATGGCAAATGAAACGGGTAAGAAATTGGGCTTGCCGTTCTGCCCAGCGTATAAGTTTGTGGATTTGATAGTTAACGGAACGTATATGGGAACTTATCAGATCAGTGACCAGGTACAAGCAGCCGACAAGCGTGTTCCCATCTCAGAGAATACCGGTTATTTTATAGAGGCTAATTCTGGAAAAAGGGAAGGTTTTTTAGAGGACCCGTATATGAAAGTAGGAGATATATATGTAAACATCAAGAGTCCCGACCCTGATATAGAGAATGGTGCGACAGCAACAGAGATAAATAACTCGAAAGACACCTATGTGACAGCGGATCCGAAATATAATGCCTTGAAGACTCGTCTTGGCAAAATGGTGTCTCTGGCAAAAGAAGGCAATTATGCTGTTAACTGGATCAAGTATATCGATGTAGAAACAGCAGTCAACGCCTTTATCGGAGAGGACATTTCTGGTAACCGTGACGGAACGGTAGCCAACAACTATGCCTATATGAAAGACATTGACTCGAAACTGTTCTTTGGTCCGCTATGGGACTTTGACCTGGCATGGGGATGCTATAGTACCATGGAGCAAAAGCATTTCTGGGAAGAGGAAATAACAGCATTTGGAAGTCTTTGCAAACAAGTGTTTGACAACGACCCGTATTTTGTCAAAGCATTGTATGAGCGTTGGCAGACCATCTATGATCATGGCAACCTCATCACCTATCTCCAAGGGCGTGCCGATGCCATCAGTGCAAGCATCAGAGAGTCTGCTACCCAGAACTTCCTGTCGCGATCAGAAGGGGGTGCAGGAGAACCGTTGTCTAACTGGGCAAACAGTTACACAAGTCATGACGCCGCAGTGACGGCAATGAAAGCGTTTATAGACGCACATCTAAAGTGGTTGGATGATAATTACAAGGCAAAGTACGACGCACTCAGATGTGCCAGTCTTCCAGATCTTCCAGAAACAGGGTTAGTGTTTAATAGTACTAAATGGGACGGAAAGGTCTATTCCTTTATCCCTTCCAAGCCTTCTGATGTGCGTGAAGGTGCTGTGCTGACAATTACACTGGATGAAAGTGCCTCTATTGGGGCTGGTCCCTCTCCGTCTTTTATTACGAAAGGTACAAGGACTTTGACAGCGGACGATGTGGCAGCACTGAATGCTACTGACAATATCATTACTTTTATTGTCTATAACGGAAACTGCACGTCAGTGACACTGGTACCGCCAGCCTGTGCTGTTCACGACTATAGTGCCTATCTTGTTCAGGATGACGGGACATATAGGCAGGCTTGCGCTGTCTGCTCAGAGTTAAAGGATGAGAACGAGGTCTATTACAAGTTCACCGTCTATCCTGAGAGTAGTGAGACAACAGAGTTATATGCTACCAGTTGGGAGCCTGCTGCTGACAAGCCAAACTCTATCGCTGTGATTAGTGTGACGGCAGAGACTCCTGCTGGTCATAACATTATTAATAATGGTATTTGCGCAGACTTCCGCTTGACCGATGGGCATCCTTACTATAACGCCAAGAAGTTTACTGCCACTAAAGCCACCTATTCACGAACAGTGACTAACGACTGGGGAACCATGGTATTACCATTCAAGTACCAACAGGCTTCCAATGAGACGGCAAGTTTCTATCATTTGAGCAGTATATCGAGTGAGGGAACAGACAAGAAACTGGTACTGACAGCCATCCAACCTGAAGTTGAAGGAAACGCCAGTGCTTATGTGCCTGTGTTCTTCAAGCGTGCCAATAGTGGTGTGAGTGTTGTGACTGTCACTGGAGACAATGTGACGGTGAAGAAATCACCTGCCCAAATGGATGGAACATCTGTTGATGGCTGGACACTCAAAGGTGTTATGACAGAAACGATGAGCATTGATGTGACGACGAGTGAGTGGGACTTCAAGAAGGTGTACTATATTTCGGATAATAAGTTCTGGCACGCTACTGGAAAAGTGAATATCATGCCGTTCCGAGCCTATCTGGAGGGTGTTGAGGATGTTATGTCCATTGGCCTGCAGTTGGATAACGAAGATATAACGGGTATCAAGAATGTCACTCCAATCCTTGATCATGGAGAAGATGTATGGTACTCGCTTGACGGACATCTGCTGAATGGTCGTCCCTCGACAAAGGGCATTTATATCCATAACGGGAGAAAGGAGGTTATACAATGAAGCGGAAAACATATATAACCCCGGATTTTGAAGTCATTGATATAGAAGTGACAGTGCTGCAGAGCGCATCGCCCTTTATCATGCAAGGTGGCGATGATGATGGTGGAACAACTCCTATTTTTGTTGATTAGAAGAAAGAGGGCTACGATAATCTCGCAGCCCTCTTGGTATTCTGGAGATAGAGAAACAAACAAAAATGCCGCTACTCTCAACGAGCAGCGACATCCAAAGCCTATGTTTAACTAAAAATCCTTTTTAAAGCAATTCCAGCCTTGGGGGCTGGAAGTCTTGCCTTTCGGCAAGTTATCTAAACTAATACTAACCTTTCGTTTTAAAAAGAAAGTTATGAGCGCCTCACGGCGACCACTGTTATCCTAACACATTTAAAACTTTCTTATTACCAATAACTAAAAACCTAAAACTATAAATATTACTACTAACCTAAAACAATCTATTAACCGAATGTCAATTTAAGACCTCTTGTCTTTTGACATTGCAAAGGTACGACGATTTCCGAAACCTGCAATGCTTTTTTGCTCTTTCGTGTCGAAAATCCACTTATTCTTGACCTAAATCAACATATTGTGTGCGCAAACAGCACAATATTGGCGCTTTTTAGTGAAAGATATGACTTATTTTGCTTACCTTTGCAATACATATATAAATAAGGTATGCGAGTACTGATAGTAAACACAAGTGAGCGGACAGGGGGTGCCGCTGTTGCAGCAAACCGTTTGATGGATGCGTTAAACAACAACGGAGTGAAGGCGAAGATGCTGGTACGCGACAAGCAGAGCGATGCCCTTACGGTTGTTCCCCTACCCAAATCATGGAAGTTGCATGGGCATTTCCTCTGGGAACGTTTCTGCGTCTGGTTGCACCTGCGGTTACGCCGCCAGCACCTCTTTGACATTGATATCGCCAATGCAGGAACAGATATCACACGGCTTCGTGAGTTCAAGGAGGCTGATGTCATCCACCTGCACTGGATAAACCAAGGCATGCTGTCGTTGCAAGACATCCGCAAGATACTGAGAAGTGGCAAACGTGTGGTATGGACCATGCACGACATCTGGCCAGCCACGGCTATCTGCCACCTGACCCTCGACTGCAGGAAGTTTGAGACGGGATGCCAGCAATGCCGTCTGCTGCCTGGTGCTTCCCATAACGATCTTTCCGCCAAGGTCTGGAAAAAGAAACAGCGTATGTTAGAAGGGCAGCAAATCACCTTTGTCGCCTGCAGCCAGTGGCTTGCTGGTGAGGCACAGAGGAGCGCCCTACTGCAAGGGCAACGTATCACGAGTATCCCCAACCCTATCGACACCCGTATCTATCGCCCACTCGACCAACAGGAGGCAAGACGGGAGTTAGGGTTGCCCACAGACCAGCACCTTATCCTTTTCGTCTCCCAACGAGCCACCAATCCTTATAAAGGCATGCAGTATCTGACAGAGGCCTGTCATCTGCTGGTCAGCCAATACCCGGAGATGAGGGGGAATACCGCTATCGTGGTCTTGGGAGGTCATGCGGAGGAGGTCACAGATCCCCTGCCTTTCAAGAGTTATCCCTTGGGCTATGTGAATGACGAGCAGCGCATCGTGAAGATCTATAACGCAGCAGATGTCTTCGTACTGCCCTCCCTCTCCGAGAACCTGCCCAACACCATCATGGAGGCGATGGCATGCGGCATTCCCTGTGTTGGTTTCCATGTTGGGGGTATCCCAGAGGAGATCGACCATCAGGAGAACGGCTATGTGGCAACCTATCGGGATGCCGTTGATCTTGCCAAGGGTATCCGATGGGCTCTTGACGAGGCACCTAAGGAGGAAGTCAGGAAGGCATGCCTGAGGAAAGTGGCACATAACTACTCACAACAAAGCGTTGCCCAACGCTATATTGAAATCTACGAGCAATGAGCATCACGATTATTACCGTCACCTACAATGCGGCAACAGTCCTGCAACGGACACTCGACAGTGTCAGCAGCCAGACATACCAAGACATCGAGCACCTGATTATCGACGGTGCCTCGAAAGATGATACTGTGGCACTGGCAGAAGCCTATCAGAAGAAAGTCCCTTATCAGGTCGTTATCCAGTCGGAACCTGACCATGGGCTCTACGATGCCATGAACAAAGGACTGCACAAAGCGACCGGCGACTACCTGGTATTCCTCAATGCCGGTGATACCCTCCATGCCAAGGACACCTTAGAGACCGTCATCTGTCAACTGCCCACATTTTCTCCCCCTCAGCAGGGGGAGTCAGAGAGAGTCCTCCCTGCGGTCATCTATGGTGATACCGCCATCGTAGACAGTGAAGGGAGATTCCTGCATTTACGCAGACTTCGTCCGCCAAAACAACTGTCGTGGAAGTCGTTCAAGCAAGGGATGCTCGTATGCCATCAGGCTTTCTACGTACGGACAGAGATCGCCCGACAGGAGGACTATGACCTCCAGTACCGCCATTCTGCCGATGTAGACTGGTGTATAAGGGTCATGAAAAGGGCAGACGAGTTACATCTGCCCTTGGTAAATACGAATACTGTTCTTGCCGACTTCATGGAGGGAGGCAACACGACCCAGAACCACCGTGCGTCATTGAAAGAGCGCTACCAGGTGATGAGTCATCATTACGGAGCCATACAGACTTTCTTCCTGCACCTATGGTTTCTCGTGCGCACCTTATTTAAATAAACCGACGACCTTAGCGCCTTATGTATTTCTTACCACCCATGATGTAGACGCTGCCCTTTCGCAGGTTAGCAGGCTCTACCTTGCGTCCCCATAGGTCGTAAGATTGACGGTTGACTCTCGCTGGCTGGTATTTAACAGGAGTAATACCTGTGACGATACCCATCTTCTGACCGCTTTTATTATAATAGGCAGCATTCTCGAACGCCAGGTCATCAGTCTGGGGACTGCCATTATTACTAAAGATAATACCCGTCGGCTTTGTCGTCAGGGTACCTGTATAGGTCCACTTCCACACCTTATTGCCATTATCCAAGGTACCTACCTGTGTGCAGGCGACACCAGGCCATGAACCACCCGTATAGTTATTATTGTTGTCCCATGCCCAACACATCACCTTCGTCCATGTGGCAGGTGACTCAAAGAAGGCACACATCTCACCGTCACTCACCTGACAGAAAGAAGGAACGGTAAACTCCTCTGAGTCTGTTACGGTATAGGTGCGGGTCTGGATACTGCTGACAGAACTGCCGATAAGCAGTCCCACTTTCAACGTGGTCGTTCCCTTGGGAATCGTAATCTCCGTACCACTTGCCACCTGTTTACTTCCCGATGTGGGGTTAGAGCCGTCCGTGGTATACACCAGTTTGGCGTTATCACTGGTCACAGCAGAGAGGAGCACCTTCAACGCTCCCTCATAACTGCCGGAGGCATGACTGATCCACGCAGTGTTTGCCGCCTTGTCGACATAATAGGCATAATGATAACCTGACAGCACCTTCACCCATGAAGACTCTGAGGGGGAATAACTGCTGGCGGTCTTACCTACCACACACAACAGTTTAGCCTTCGAGCCCTCCACACTCACCGCATAGTTGTTGGTGTTACTTGTCACCTGCGTATAACTGCTCGTATTCTGAACACCTGCCAGATAACGCACGTCAATCATCGACTTGATATCCTGCTTGCAGTCTTGCCAGTGGGTCATAAAGACACAAGGGGTACCAGGCATGGCAAGCAGATAGGCATTGGCGGCAAGCGTATCTTTCTTCAACGGGTCCTGAGCCGCATTCGGACGTTTCTCCGTATCGTGGTTCTCCACGAAAGTCACGGCATACTGCTTGTAACTGCCGCTATTGACAAGGTTGCTTATCAAGGGGTAGTTACCCTCGTTAGCCTGTGCTAATCTGTTCCATTGTCCATTATTTGCCGCATTGCGCACCGTATAGCGGAACTGGAAGTCAAAAGCAGCACTGGTCTTGCCTGTCGCATCTATCCAGTTCTTGATAGTCGTCGTACCATCCCAGCACTCACCAACAGAGAACTGTGGCTTGGCATCCTCATTATATATCTTGGTATAGGAACCAGCATATCCTTTCACCATATCATAGCGGAAGCCCACATAACCCAGATCCTCCAAGAGCATCTTCAGATAAGCCTTCACATTCGTTTGTACATTCGTGCTCTTATGATCAAGGTCGCGCATACCGTCCCATCCCTCACCTGTATCAGCATTACTACTCAACGAATAGCCATTGGAATTAGCCCATGTCTTGGTGGCACCACCGTCATCATTTGAGACAATGTCAGTGGAATTCAACTGGTAAGTCACACCTTTATAAGTCTCCTTGGGGAAATCTACCCAGTTACTCACATTACGACGATGATTGATGACGACATCAGCAATAGTACCAATACCTTTCGACTTGAAAGTCTTAATCATCGAGCGTAACTCTGCCTCTGTACCAAACGAACTCTTATAGTTATTACCACCAGGAAACCAATACAGGTCGTCATAACCCATGGACTTACCACCACAGTTTCCGCTCTGAGGAATCCATACTAACTTAAAGTATTGTGACAGTTCATCAGCCTGTGACTCTAAAACAGTCCACTGGGCATCGTCATAGCCATCCCAATAGAAGCCTTGCAGCATCACGCCGCCATAGTTTGCGGGCCACCCCTGAGCCGAAGCGGTCAGTGTGGCGACCAATACGATTAATGTCGTGTAGATTTTCTTCATCATATCTATTAAGTAAGTTTTTAGTTCTTG
>Ga0247611_10006398_pt1 | contig 15146 bp, 1 predicted proteins | sample 177DNAGHGhighgp2_FD_192422 | JGI IMG/M metagenome (GOLD analysis project Ga0247611, IMG submission 192422) | Sheep rumen microbial communities from Palmerston North, Manawatu-Wanganui, New Zealand - 1770 DNA GHGhigh gp2 | ecosystem: Host-associated > Mammals > Digestive system > Stomach > Rumen ...
AATCCCCAATCCCCAATCATTAAGATTGAAATTTTAGATATAATTTAATTTAAAATAAGGTAATAGTTATAAATTAAATTAACTAATATTATCTAAATAATAAAAGAGAAAACGAACTATGCTAAATTAAGAATTAAGAATATATACTTTTTTCTATACTATTTATCTTATCTATTGGATTTACATCTTCACTTTGAATTATTTTATAAAATTCATATGCCTGACCCACAATTAATTTAAATTCTCCAATTTTAGCAAATAATAATTCATCTAAATTATCCAATCTTCCAATTTTTTCTTCCCATAAATCAATTCTTGCTAAATCGAAACATAAATCTCTTTTTTCATCAATATCAACTGATTCTCTTTTTCCTGCCAAATATCTTGATATATATCTTCTTACTGCAGAAGCTAATTGATTTATGGTAAATCCTTCATTTTCATTCAAATTTTTATTTTCTTCGCCTAATAATTGCTTTTTTATTTTTTCTTTTAAATCATTTGGGATTTCTTTTTTATATTCTGGTTGAAGAGTTTGAATTAAGTCATTGAAACACACATGTTCAATGAAGAAGAATAAATTCATTAATTTTTCAATTTTAAAATCTTTTCCTTCTTTAGAAAAGAAATCTAAACATATATAAGATAATATTAAATATTTTGGTGCATTGCCTATAACATTTATTATTTTTTCGTCACTTTTATATAAATTATTTGATAAATAAAAAAGAATTAATTGAATAGAACCGAAAAATGGTTTAAAATCTTTATTTTTTTTTAATTTTATATATCCAAATATAAGTAATGTTTCATAATCAGTTAAATCTTTCTGAGGATATTTTAAATAAAAATTACTTAAAGTATCAGATTTACCTCCTCTAAATCCTTCAGACCAATAGGTTACAAAATTAAGATTATCCTCATTTTCAAATAAGCATTTACCTGGTAAAAGTAATTTTCCAAGTTCTTCTTCTATTGATGAGAAATCGTAAATAAATGAATTATAATTAACATAATTAATTGTTCCATCTTTTTTAAATATATCTCTTCTACAAAAAGTAGAAAGAATATCTTCAAAATCATTATATAATGAATTATTAAAGCAATCTTCAATTAATAAACTTTGACTTATCTTTGCACTTTGAACAGGTATTTTTCTTTGCATACTTTTTACAAAATGATGCAATATTCCATTTTGGGCCACATTATCTATAATAGGTTGAAGAAAACTGTTTTGCCAAGTTATAAAGTTTTGGCCAGCTGCTGCTAAATACATACCATATCCTAATTCTCCATCATCATTTAAAAAGTAAATTAATTGATCAGTTTCTTTCAAATCTTTCGGCTTCATTTCAGGTCTGCATTTATATTTAATTGCTTCACTTTTTATTTCGTTCCAAGCATTAATGAAATCTTTATATTTATTTCTAAAATTTAAATAATTATAAATATCTTCATTTTTAAGAATTCTTTTTTTTGCATCATCTCTAGATATTTTGAATGAATAATTTTCTACCATATAATTAGTAAATTCATTAAAAGCCGGAAGATATTTCATTTTCTTTGTATCTATATTGTCCAATAAATATTGATATAACAATGGATATTTATGTGCATATATATTAGATGGTCCTAACTTCTTTATAAATTCACTCTTTGTACTATATTTTGTCAGAATGAAATTTTGTAAAAGTGGATATTCTTGATATGGGTAAATATTAGGCGTGGGAGGCACTAATTCATTTATAATTGTTTGTATATCATAATTATCAATTTGTAGTAATTTTTGATTTTCTTCTACAAATTTATTATAATAATTTCTGTATTCTGTTATGCATTTATTAACTAAATCCTCTATTTTTTTTTCGAAACTATTCCTTGAATGTTCACTTGAGAAGCATTCGCAATTTTTTATTAAAGTAGACAGTCTTTTAAATATCAAATTCATGAAAATTTGTATTGATTGAATTCCCTTTTGTTGTAATATTTCTTTGATTATATCCCAGTCTTTTTCAAGTATATCAATGCATTTCAATCCTTTCACTAAATATTTTTGCAAAGGAATATCAGTAATATAATTACATATGTTGGCAAAATATAAATGACTATAGTTTACAAAATTTATAATTCTAAAACTTAATTCATTTAAATCTCTAATTTTTTTATTTCTTTTTGAAAATTGGTCCAAAGTTATACCGTTAAAACCTTTCTGTGACTTATTTAATAGAGGATTAATTATATCAGTTTTATACTTTGCTAAAGTCATATTAGGAACATTTTCATCTGAGTCCTTATATCTATTCATGCATGTCCTATGCTGATTTTCATCCTTAAAAATTCTATAATGACCAGGACGCCTAACTAGTCCATGGTATCCAACAATTATTTTCCTTTCTCCATAACCTATTTTTAATTTGCATACAGGACATGTCGATGTCGAGCCATATGTGGGAAATCCACAAGGTTGAATTGAGTAGTAGTACCCACAGCTACATACATAGCACCCTATATTATCCGGATTTGCATTTAGATGATTTTCTATAAATTCTAAAGTTGTTATATGTAAATCTTCCTGATATTCGTTCCCTGGTACAAAATATGATGATAAAGTATTTGCGCAATCATAACTCAATATGGAAGAATATAATCTTTTTTTAGTTATATCTTCATTATCTAAAGATTGAACACAGAAACGATATGAATATAGCAAAATTTCAAATAATTTTGAACTAATATTATCTTTTTTGGTTATAAGATTTTTTTTTGAAATTTGAGTTTTTATTTTGGAATTAAGTGATGAATAAGTTGGATTAAAAAATGAGCCTAACATTGTTTTTAAATTAATGTTATTAGCATATAGTCCTTTGATTAAATTATGATAATTTGTTACATCATTTTGATTCTTTACTTGGTCATATCCTAATTCAGAAATAATTTTATTAATTGATATGCAAACAAAGGTATCCAATCCAAAACTTATAATATTGTTCATAATGTTTTCTTGATTTAGAAATCGACTGATTCTTTCTCCTTCAAAATTTTCTAAAAAATGAAAAAAATTATTTTTATCGATTTCATCATCCAATGTAATAAAACAATAATTCACAACATCTGCACTTTTTTTTTCTTCTTTTTTCCACAGGGAAAAACCTTTATGAAATTGAATTCCATAATCTTCGAATTTTAAATTTTTGAACTGATTGAAATTTTCCACGAGGCTATTGAACAATTTGAATATGTAAATATGCACAACTTTTTTGAAACTATTGGTTATAGGATATATGCCACTGAAAGTAGGCTTTGAATTAATATAATCAGTTATATCTTTAAATTCTTTTGCATTTTTAGCTTCTTTGAGATAAGTCACATAATATTTTAAATAAATTTTAATATAGGCTATTGAGTACAATTTGGACAGATTTGAATTATCTTCTTGGTTTATTCCATATATTAAAATTTTTTCCAAATGTTCATATAAATAAATAAAAAATTTAAAAGATTTGTCAAATACTATTCCTTTTAAATCTTTGGGCTCTTTGAATTTGGAATTATCTTTATAAAATTTTGGAAATAATAATTTAAAGTTTTTATCTTTTATGAGAGGAATAGATTTAAAATAATAATTTATTTCTCCTTCGAAAATATTTAGTAGCACTTCATCTAGAACTGGATTATTTATTGAATTTAATAAATATATTAGAACTATATTCTTTTGGTTCGATAATGCTTTTATGTTTTCATATAAATCTGTGCAGGGGTCGTGAGATATATAATTTTTTATTATTACTTTTAATATTTGTGTACTATTTATTATAAATTCATTATCTTTAAAAATAATTTGCAAAATTTCCATTCTATATTCATCGTCACATACTTTTAAAAATTCATTTAATAATATTTTATTCATAATTTTATGATAATCTTTACTTCTTCCTAGATTAATTTTAATAAATTCATATATTTTTTGTAAATTTTGGCATAATTGATTTATTTTATTATTTATTATTAAATTAGATTCTTTACTGAAATAGGAAATGATATTCGAAATATTTTTCCATGTTCCAATTCTATTCATATTAAATGCGTCAATTAATTCTACAATTTCTTGCAAAGAATATATTTCTTTAGAATATAAATATAAATTTGTATTTAATTGAATAGCATCTTGGAGAATTTCTTTATTTATATTTTGCATTTTTGTCAGAGTATTTTCATTTTCTTTAGAATAAGTCATATATGCATTCATTGTAATAATTTTTAAGACTGATTCCATTCCATAAAAAAATACCTTATTTACTATACCAGTAAATTCCGGATTTCTTTCCGATACTTCATATTTAATATTTTCATTATAAATATAATTATTGATTAAGTCAAAAGAAATAGGAATAATATTACTTAATTTAGCAAACATTCTTAATAAAGTGGTAATCTCAGTTTCATAAGCTTCAAGCCAATTTATTGTATTTGCTAAATTTTGAATATGAGTACAATTCTCATTAAATTTCGAATATTTATTTTTTAAAGAAATCAATAATTGTAAAAATGTTTTAATATTCCCAATATTAAAAGTTTCATTCATATTATTTCTTTCTATATCATTTATTTGATTTTGGTTTTGGTTCTGATTCTGATTTTGTCTTGCATTATTATTATTTGATTTATTTAGATTGTTATTTATATACAAAGTGAGATAGTCATTAAGAATTAAATAATAAAAAACATCTAAATATATAGGCTCTTTATCATAAGTATTTTTTATAATATTAATAAATTCATCTTTTTCAATTTCAATCAATGTCGAACTATTATATCTGCTTAATTCTTTATAATAATTTTCTATATCTATTTTTAATTGCTCTTCATTGCTTTGATTTTCTCTTATATTTATTTCATTTTGATAATATTTATTGACTACTTCATCTCTTACTTTTTTAATTAATTTATCCAAAGTTGGTTTGATACCAGGCAAATTCAATCCTAATAAAATGTCAAGATTATTCGCTCCATATCTTTCAGTTATTCTTATGGTCCCATCACCCATTTTTAATTTGCTTATATAAAGATCAGATGTGTTCTGAATTATATTTTTAATTATTTCATTAATTTCTTCTTGTTCAATTCGCTTATCATTTCCATTTGGGAAAAGATGGGCGAAAACATCTAAGATAAGCTCTGGTTTATTATGTATTTCGTAATATGATAATAAGGCTGGGAAATAATGGTCTTTTTCTAATTTGAAATATAATAAATTTAACTTTTTGGAATATAATGATGACATATAGTTTTTAATGACACTTAAGATATCAATGTCATTTTCTGTGAAGGAATTTTTATTTCTAAATATTTGATCCATATAACTGCTTTCGTTTGATAATTGATCTAATATATTTTGGTTTATAAATTTTCTTAAGGTTTTATTATACTCAAATTGAGAAATTAATTTATTTATATATGTATATTTATTTAATTCCCCTACTGAGGAATTAATATTATATTTCATATACAAAAAGCTTGTATAAATATTTTTGTTTAATTCTTCTTCCAAATTTAAGCACTTGCTAAATGCCTCACTTACTTTCAATTCAATGAACTTCTCTATTTGTAAATCTGCATTTCCATTTAAATTATCAATAAATATTTGATAATATCCCGATATATTTGATAGAGTTTCTTTCATAATTTTTTTATTAATTTCTTTTTGTTCTTTGGCAGATTTATTTTGTAAATCTTTAAGTTCATCATTAAATATTCTTTTTAAATGCATGATAAATATAAAAGCTTTTTTATCATCTCTTTTTTCCTTGTTTTGATTTAAATATTCCCTTTCTTTATTATCAATGAAAAACTTTACATAGTTCATTAAAGAACCTTCTTCAGGAATAAATTGTATAATAAATAATTTGTCATCATTGATAATAAAGTCATCTATATATCTTTCAAATTCAGTCTCAGAAGTAATTGAATTCAATTTTAGAATTACTGTATTTTTTTCAGTAATTGTTCCGAAAGTTTCGTTTTTTATTTCTGGGATGTGTATAGCATTTATATCATTGGTAAATGTGTATATAACATTTTTTGTATTTTTCATATTTTGTATAAATCGAGTTAGACAAGAATGCTCTCCTTGATTATAATAATCTAAAATTTTTTTATATTCTTTTCTATATTTAGTATTGAATCCATTATATTTTAGATATAATAAAATATCTTGTGGCAATGTGAGTGAAATTTTTGATAATACTTCATCTATTAATTTTCCTTTTTCTATGCCTCTTTTATTTGCATCATATATTAAGGCTTGAATCTCTTCCATATCACAATTTATTAAAAGCTTTTCAAGACTATAATTTATTCCTTTATGTAATGGCTTTTTCTTTATTAAATCATTTAATATTTTATTTATTTTAGTACTTTCATCAATTAATTCTTTATTTAATAAATAATCAAAAGTAATTATTTGTTTTTCAAATCTATTCAAAAAAGGTGCTTCTTGTTTATCCATTTCATTAATATTAACATTAATAATACATTTAAAATCTTTATTAACTAAAGAATAAGTGTTAGTGGTTGAACCAATTGCAAGTCTGGCATATTTTTTATTAGAAACCACAGTGAAATTTTGATTAAATAAATCATACATTGCAGGGTAGACAGAATTGAGATTTTCCATAATTAATATTTTATCTTGTTCCATATACATTTGCACTTTATTTAACACTTTTAATATATATTCCTCACTTTGTAAATCTTTTTCGAATTTACTTCCAATATAAAAGTAATAATCTTTATTTAATTCTGATAAAATTGATGATAACAAAAAAGAACTTATAGCTGATTTTGACTCGACTAATAAATATCTGCTATTTATATCATTTATGCTTTCTTTGACTCGCCCTATGACATCATATTCTTTCTTTATTTCACAAGATTGGTATATTTCCTTAAAATACTTTTTGACCTTTTCAACTGAGCTTAATTTTTCACCTTCATCAAATTGAATACCTGCAAAATTTCTTTCTATGCTTTTTATTCCAAAGTTTATCAAATCGTTTTCGGAAATATCCTCATTGTTATATTTTAATGTTATACTTTGGGCACAATTTTTAACCAAATGGTAAAAATCTCTGTTACCATGAAAGTCTTCTTTGCCATCTAAATTATGTTTTTCTTTTAAAAATTGCTTATATTTATAGTAGACTTTTCCCAAATTTTGGAAGAAATATTTATTTTTTTCTGTTAAAACTTCATTAAAAGAATTTCCTATTGTTAATGAAGTTTTTATAATATCTTCTTCATCTGGCTCAGGTATAGATATGAAAATACCTCTATTCATTTTTGAAGCATCCAAACTCCAATTTGATATCCCAACAAAAGCGATCTTTTTATCATCCTCATTTAAATCATATTCTAATTCTGCATGAATAACTTTTAAAGGATTATTAGGTGAATGTTCGGCAAGACCCATTTCATCAAAAAAAATCATAGATATATTTTTATCTTTGCCATTTTTTGGTATATTTTTTAAAATATTTCTCGCTTTTAAAAAAATATTTTGTACTCCTTTTGAAGTACTTCCCATTGAGCCTTGATATGAACTAATTATAAGTTTAGGTAATGAATGAAATAGAAAATTCGTTGATAAATTTCCTTTCATAGCTCTATTAATTAATTGCACACTCAATGACTTACTAGAGCCAGGCTTACCTACTATAAAAATAGGAACTTTATTATTGATGGCGACGAATAAGGCAAAAATATTTTCGAGCAAAGCTCTATTTTTTGATATGCCTTTTTCAAGATTTATATTTTTTAATAAAAATTCTTGTTCCATTTTTGTGATATCATTAAATGTAAATTTTGGATTGCCAGCATTGAACTTAACATCGTTTATTCTACTGATTAAATCATATCTTAAATTTTTGTTTGTTAATCTTAAATAGTAACAAATATATATACTTAGATATACTGAATAAATCAGTTTCTCTAGATTAGACATTGAGCCATATAAAGAATAATCTTTTTCAAATTCAAAATTTCCTTTTAATGCTTTAAAATCGTTTTGTTTAAAAGTTAAATATTGGCAAAAAAAGTCAAAGAAAATATTAAATCTTCTGATTTCTCTTAAAGAAACAGATGATATATCATTATTATCTCTAATGAAATTTTGGCTTATGATTATTAAGCCTTTTGTAAATTCTTTTAAATTTTTTTTTGAAAATTCATCTATACTATTTTTATTACATAATCTTTCTATGGGTTCTTGGATCATATTATTTATATACTTTTTTTCATTTTCTTCTGCTAAATTTCCAAAATCAAAAACATAATTAAGCAAAGAATGAGGCAACGGATTAACAGTATATACTAATTTTCCTTTAGAACTCAATGAATTTTTTTTGATATTATCCTTCTGATTATCATTTAAATTATTTTTTTCTTGATGAGCTAAATTAACATTTAAACCAATTTCTTCTTTTATTATATCAGTTTTTCTATATGGATTACATGCTCCTATAAATATAATATTATCTGGAAGAGATGTTCCTTTATAACTATTTTTACACATTAATTCACTAATTAATCCCATTGATTTGCATGTATTGATTTCATCTAAAAATACCCATACTTTTTTTTCTACATAAAGTTTATTTTGATTAAAACAAGCTACTTTTCTATCTGTTTCTTCAATAATTAACCTCATTGCAATGGGTATTACATCATTAGTTAAGAAATCAATTATATCTTGGTCAGTTGTTCCTGCATGAATATTAAATACCTTCATTATATCAGAATGGCCATTATTCATTAATTCCGATAGTTTCCTAATTAAAGCTGTTTTACCACAACCTGTTTCTCCCATCATTATAACTGGAATATTAGCATTAATTCTCATAAAAATAAAGAGCATTTTTACAAAATTATCAGGAGTAAATACATAATCTTTAGTTATTTCTTCTAAAGATTTGAGTTTACTTTCATTAATATATGATGATGCTTGAATTTTTGATTTTTCACTTTCTATATTTTCCCAATTATTTTCATCTTTTCTAACCGGGTTTTCTAATTCTAAAATTTCTTTAAGTTCTCTTAGATAAAATAATTGTCCTTCCATTTTTTCATTATCAATAGAAACTTTAGCTTCTTTTTTTTCTTTCTTTTCTTTCTTCTCTTTCTTTTTTTTCTTCTCTTTCTTTTCTCTTTCCTTTTTTTCTTGTTTTTCTTTTTCTGTTATAATAACTGCATATAATTTTAGTAAATTCTCATTATCTTTATTTTTTATTATATTATCATTTGTATATAATTTGAAATAATCATATTTTTGCTCATAAAAAAATAATAATGGTACATTAATATTCTGAAAAGAAAATACTCCACTCTTTTTTTTGGCTAAATTATCAATAGCATTTTTTATATCTTTTCCTTCATCATATTGTCCAAATAATATTTCATGAGTTTTTATTTGGCTTTGTAATAATTCATCAAAGGCTCCTTGAATAAAATATTTTGTAATATTTATAAAATTTTTGACAATTTCACTTCTAACTGTTGAAATATGCAAATGCTTATCATTTATAGATAGCAAATTATATGCTGTTAAATAACTATTTTGGCTAAATTTTTGGAGTTGTCTTCCTAATACGCTTATAAATGTATTTATTTGGTAATAATTTGGATTATTTATCCCATAATTTTTAAATATTTCAAAAATTAAACTATTGCATTCTTGGCTTGATATAATTTCAGCATTATTCTTTTTATAATTTTTCTTTTTAGACAACTTTTTAGCTTTTGATTCATCTAAATTAGGAGATAATGATGGAAAAATAATATCTTCTAAATCTAATCTTTTTTCTTTTAAAGCTTTTAAATAATTGCATACTATTTGCTGTTTTGAATTTAATATGTTTGGAATTATTAATGGAGATAAATTGTTTATGGATAATTTAGTTTTATTAAAAATATTCAATATTGGAAATTTGGCAAAGAAATCTATAAAACTATTTGGAATTTCAACTTTTATTTTTATTTTTTTAGAAAAATAATAAATATTTTCATTACATTTATAAACCTTTGTTATTAATATTGAAAATAAAAATTCCATCATTAATTGTATTTGATCAGTATCATATAAATCTAAATGAATTTCAGTATTTTCATCCATTTTTAATAATTTTAATCTTTTATTCATTTCTTCTTTAGATATTACTCCGCCAAAAGGAAAATATATCAGTTTATTACTCTTATTATAAACTTCATTTCGAATATGTTGTGATTTACCTACACCTGATTTGTCAGAAAAAATAATCTGAATATCATCTTCATCGTATTTTTGATTTTCCACATCCCTTAAATTATCAAAAGATAGTACATTCTTATTTTTCATTGAATCTAAACTTTTATATATATCAGTAGCTTTACTTGTACACAAAAAGATTAAACTCGATTTCATTATTTTATGCTTTTCAACAAAAATTTCATTTAATAATTCAATCATAAAAGATTTTTGTTCAGACTTTAATAATTCTATTCCACCAACAATAAAGCATGAGTTAAATTCACATAAAATTGCCCTATATAAAAAAGAGGCCATTTCCTCAATGGTCGTTTCTTCATTACACAAAAGAATATTCTGTGCAGAAGGAGTATTAGAAGTTAAATATTTATAAATTTGGAATAAATCTTTTTCTAATTTTGGTACAGAATATATGTATAAACCATGATAATCTTCACCTTCTATTTTTTTTCTGATTAAGCTTTTGCCATATATTTTATTTAGAGTTAATTCATTTATTGTTAATATCCTATTAAGATAATTTTCACAATTTATAATAAATTCATTGAAAGAATTTTCGTCTTTTTTATATTCATAATTTTCTATATTACCATTTGTTATTAAATTATTTGTGAAATATTGCAAAAATTGATATACTTCTTTATCTATAATTTTATTTTTATTAGTAGCATCATTAATTGCATTGTATAACAAATTAAATTGACGACCATAAATATATCTAATTAAAGGCTTTTCTTTATATGAATTAATTTGTATCTCTTTTAACTTGTCTAAAAATGATTTTAATAAAGAAACTATTTCTTTATAGTTTTTAATATTGTTATTATCATATATAAATTTTGGCTCACCTGAAATGATTCTAATTTCAATAATAATATCTTGAGGATATCCTTTATTATATATATCTTGGACTATTTTATATATATTCATTATTTGAGTAATATTTTTTATGAATATATGATTTTTTTGAATAATTTCTTTTTCTTTTTCATCCCCAGTAACAACCTTGGATAGCTGTGCCCTATCTCTTAATTCAAGTAATTTATCCATATCTAATTCTCTTGTAATTAATTCATTAGGTTTTTTAATGTTTTTTTCAAAATAATGACATTTGAAAAATTGGCCTTTTATATTTGTGATAATAAACTCAGAATTTTCATATATAAATAATATTTTTTTTTTGGAAACTTCAGACCCATCTAAACCTCGATTTACTAATTCTTTTATTTGTCCATAATTATTAACATATTTCTCAATATATATGGGAATAACATTATCATCATTTGATATTCTTTTTAAATCAGAAATTAAATCTTTATCTGTCTTTTTGGCTATTTCAATTTTTTTTCCTAATTTTTCAAAAAATAAAACACATTTTTCTAAATCTAATATATCATTTTGAGTTATAAATTCATCATCATTTTCTAAAGATAATTCCTGATATTTTCTGCAATCATCAATAGTTATATCAAATAAAAAACTAATAGCATCTGGTTGATCTTTAAATTTTCTTAAAATTTCTATATAATTATTTTTGTCTTCAAAATTTATTATATTTTTATTTTCTAATTCTTTCATTGAGTTTTTAACTAAAGTTATATCATCTTTTGATTCTACTTTTGAAATAATATCTTTAATTGTTTGATAAAAATCAGTATGAACTGCTCCAGTTTTTTCAATAAATAAAATTATTGAATTTGTTGAATTTAGCAATTCCCCTTTTTTAGCCAATAAAATTAAATTATTAATTATTGCATCTTTATCAAATTTATTTTTTATTTGGAATATTTCTTTTAATAAATCAATTTCTTTATCTAGTTCTTTCTTCATATTTTTATTTTTAAAATTTCTTAAACAAAATTCAAATAAGCTTTTATTTTTATCATCAACAACAAAATTATCATCAAAAATTATTTTTAATTCTTTTATTTTTTTAACTGATTCATTAAGGCATTTATCATCATTGCCACTATATTTGCTACTTATTTCTTTGTAAATAGTATTAAAAAAAACACTATTTAATAAATTTTCTCTTTCTTTTGCTGGCTTTTTGTATTTTTCTATAAATTTTGCACATTTGTCTTTATACTGATTTAAATATAAAGAAATGCTACCTTCAGTAATTTTACGATTTATATCAAAAAATTCGATTAATTCTTTTTTGTATTTATTTCCAAAAAAATAAGAAAAATCATTTAAAATATTGCGAAGGTCGATTAAAATGCTATTTATAGCTTTGCTATTATTTTTTAGTGACATGATGCTTTCTGATATTTGAGAATTAATTTTATTAATATCATTTTCAAATACTTGATTAACTATTGATAGTCTTTCATTCATAATATCTTCCAAATTTTGATTATTATTAAATAAACTAAGTGCTGTAAAATAGCTGATATCGAGGTCTTTTATTTTTTTAATTATATCTTTTGCAAATTTAATAGTCCCAAAAATGTATTCTGTTGCCAGTAATTTTTCATCATTAATTTTAAAAATTTGTTCTTTGATAAATTCTTTTAATAATTTAAAATTATCAGATTCATAGTTTTGATAAATATCATTTTCTTTTATAATGTAATTTCTCATATTTGAAAATATAATTTTTCTAAATCCATTACAATTTTTAATGATATATAATAAATTATTTATATTACTATTATTAGGATTTTTTAAGAAGAAATCAACTATTATATTAGTTTGCTTTGGTGTTAAATTAGTATATTTTTTAGATAAAGAAATATAAATATCATTCACAGTTTTATAATGAAGAGATTTTTGTATATAATCTTTATTAAAATCTTCTACATTTACTCTTTTGAAGTCACTATAATAAATTAAATCTACTACATCATCTATGAAATTTGGACATTTTTCTTCAGAATATGTTTGCATTAATATTTCAAATGTTGTTTGTATTTTTAATAAGGTCGTTACATCATAAATTTTTTCTTGGCTATTTTCATCTGTGTTTTGATCCAATAATTTAAATAGAATACTGAATTGACTCATTTCTTTTATCAAACGGCAGACTTTATCTAAAAATAAATCTTTTTGCTTTTCAAAAATTTTAAAAAATTTTAATTTTTTCCATTTTTGAAAAAATTCCTCATTTACCTTACTAAGGTCTAAGCCTGATAATACTTCTAATGATCGAACTTGGTTGTTATTATTATAGATTTTATCAGTATAATAAGAATCTTTTTCTATAAAATTAAGAAGTTCTATGTTATTTACTTTCCCTAAAATTGATAAATTAATTCCACTTTTATGAATTAATTCATCCATATTCATTTTTAATTTATAATTTTTGTCTTCTTTTTTAAGTAAACTTATTATTTGGTTTAATGATAATAATTTATCTAAATGTGCATTTTCAAATAAATCATAGTAATTTTGAAAAAAATCTGAAGAAAATTGAATAAAATATTGTTTTGAATTTTTTTCAAATAAAACAATATCTTTAATATGATTGTAAATTGAATCTATATCATCTTCTTTTTTAGGTTGTGCAAATAATTCAATATTAATAGAAAGATTTTTTTTTTTACTATCATCATTACATTCTAAAAATTTACTTAAAAATAACTCTTTTTTTTCATTAATTATTTCTAATAATATTAAATAGTCATTATTATATTTTAATTGATTTTTTAATTGGATAAAATTCAAATTATCAGAATTTGAATTAATTAATTCTAATATTTGTTCTTTTGTTAAAATTAGCCCATTGCCAAAATCTTCATTAATTAGCAGAGCTTTATACAAATATTTTTTATTTTTTTCGCTCTTGAACAGTTCATTTATTTTTTCTTTATGATATTTAATATTCATATATAGATATAAAATATAGAATTTGAGAAATAATTCTTCCTTATTATCTTCTTTTTCAAAGAATGAATAAATATTTTTATCTAAGTCATTTAATATGTCAAAAGTCCTATTTATTTCATCTTCTGATAACTTGCCAAATTCTTTTATGTTTTCATGCCTGAAAGAATCAAGCACTTTTGGGAAATATTCAGAATTATATGATTCCAAAAATAATTTTACAAAAAATGAAAAATTATATTTATAATTACTATCTTTTTTAAATAAATTGTCTAATGTGGATAAAATAAAATCTTTTTTTTCTTTTGTTTTAATATCATCTAAATTTTGTTTTTTCAGATAAGTTAAATATAATTCAAATTGTCTCAGATGACTTAAATCATATTCAACTAATGGAGAATCATCATCATTGAGATTCTCTTCATTTATCTCTAATTGAAAATAATATAAATAATTATCATGATTAAGATCAATGTTTTTTAATACACTTTTATGCTTATTTTTATTTTCATCTTCTATATTTAATTCAATTTGTAAATTTTGAGAATCATTATTTTTTTCTTTTATTTTATCAGGATATATTTTGAATCTATATAAAGTCTTACATATACCAAAAATTGCAGTGTTTGATTCATTTATATTAATCTTTTCTAAATCATTTACTTCACCAGGATTTTCTGAGGATATACTTTTAAGATTTATTTGTCTATTAAAGCATTTAATAAAATAAACATAAAAAAATTTTGAATCTATTATTCCTTCTTTTATTTCTTCTACCTTTTCTTCTTTTTTTTCCTCCTTTTTTTCCTCAGTTTGTTCTTCTATTTTCTCTTCATGTATTTCTTCTACCTCCATTTCTCCAATTAAAATATTTATATTTACTTTTTTATCATAATTTGAATATCAATTTTATTATTTCAAAATTTAAATAATTTTGTTTCATTCATGGGGATTGGGGATTGGGGATTGGGGATTGGGGATTGGGGATTGGGGATTGGGGGTTGGGCCCAATCCCCAATTC
>Ga0247611_10006399_pt1 | contig 15146 bp, 11 predicted proteins | sample 177DNAGHGhighgp2_FD_192422 | JGI IMG/M metagenome (GOLD analysis project Ga0247611, IMG submission 192422) | Sheep rumen microbial communities from Palmerston North, Manawatu-Wanganui, New Zealand - 1770 DNA GHGhigh gp2 | ecosystem: Host-associated > Mammals > Digestive system > Stomach > Rumen...
CGCTTGGTGCCAAGTCTTTCTCTCTGCTTATCAATGATCGCGGCATGATCCGAGTTGATCTCCGGAACCATCATCGGGACATCCGGAGTCCATCTGTTCGCGGAGTTATTGGAGATAACAGGAGTCTCAAGCTTTGCGATCTTCTCTTCCAACGCACGGATCTCGTCCTTCTTCATATCCACCGCACAGAAAACGAAATCAACCTTCTTGCAGACTTCTTCAATATTCTCTGTACTCTCTACGATCATATCCTTTACATAGGAAGGCATTTCTTTGTCGATCTTCCAACGGCCTTCTACCGCTTCTGCATAAGACTTGCCGGCAGAACGAGGAGAAGCAACCACTGCTACACACTCAAACCAAGGATGGTTGTCCAGAAGCGAAATGAAACGCTGTCCGACATATCCTGTTGCGCCGATTACGCCTGCTCTTAACTTACTCATATTCATCACGATTCCTCTCTAATGTGTCCACGCACCGTGGACATTTGTCTTTGATGCGTGTATTATATCGCAACAGAAATCGAAATACAAGATATTTCCAACATTTTTTCAATAGGATTGTGATACTATGAGTTTAATAATATGCTAGGAGGAAGCAATGGGTCGTCCAAAAGGAAAATCATCCGGTAAACAAGCGTCTTTTCCGATACTGGATCAGTATCTGCGATATATGCAGGCTGTACAGGAGAAATCGGTGCTGACGATCAAGGAATACCGCTACGACCTGATCCTTTTCTTCCGGTTTCTCAAGATGGATCTGGGAAAAGTCAAGCTGAATGAAAAGACCCATTTCGAGGATATTCCGATCGATGACATAGATGAAGCTTTTCTAAACCGCATTACGCAGGACGACCTTTTCGCTTTTATGATCTATCTTTCCAGAGAACGAAAAGCCTCGTCCGCAACCAGAGCACGAAAGGCTGCGACATTGAAGTCCTTTTTCCGGTATCTTTTCCAGAAAAAGAGAATTATCAAAGATGATCCCTCTTATGAGCTGGAGACGCCACGTCGTCCCAAGCGGCTTCCGAAATATCTGAATCTGGATCAAAGTGTTCATCTTCTTGAGACGGCGGAGCATTCCGAGAAACCCAGCGCGGAGAGGGACTTCTGTATACTCACATTATTTCTGAATTGTGGAATGCGACTTTCAGAACTGCAGGGTATCGATCTGTCGGATATCCGTGAAGATACGCTGCGCGTTGTAGGAAAAGGCAACAAAGAACGGACCATTTATCTGAATCAGGCATGTTTACGCGCTCTATCCGATTACTATCCTGTACGGGACAGCATGCCCAAGAAAGACGAGCAGGCACTGTTTCTCAGCAAACGGGGCACACGCATCAGCACACAAATGATCCAGAACATCATAAAGGGTCTTTTTGCCAGATCCGGCATCGACACCAAGACTTACTCGGTACATAAACTTCGTCATACCGCGGCAACTTTGATGTACAAATATGGTGAGGTGGATATCCGAAGCCTGCAGACTATTTTAGGACACCAGAGTGTCGCAACGACACAGATCTACACCCACGTGGACGACGAAACGCTTCACGAGGCAGTATCCAAGAATCCGTTGGCCGATTTCAAGAAAGATAAGGAATCAACCTAAACTTTCCTTTTCATATGTTTCCAGAAACCGTAATGCCACATCCTTTTTATTCTGAGGATGCAGATCGTTATACCAGCCCAGGTCGTATGTCTTGATAAGGAAGGCATTGGGAATCTCGGAAACCACTCTGCGTTGCACTTCACGTACGCCATCGAACGGATCAGAATCGTATACAGGACCTTCTCCGAGCCAATGTGTGACTTCGGCCATCAGGAATGGTGTATTCTCCCCGAAAAGCGAACGCCACTCTTTGACCATGTCGATCAACAACTCTCCATAGTACTGTGGATACTCACAATTTGATTCTCCCTGATAGAAAAGAATGGCCTTGCACTTAAGATCACGGATCGGATAAAGCATGGAATTATAAAGAGCCGTCGGCGACCAGATAAAGAAAGTCTGTCCTTCAGCAGGCACAGAACTTGCGCCTATCCGCAACTTCCATTCCCCTTCAAGCGAGATCTCGGCAGTCTCCCCTTTCAGGCAATAAGGAGTCTCAATGACCGCTCCGCCTATATTATTCGTATTCATGATCAACCGGATCGTGATCACATTTTTACCTGGTTTCAGAATACCGCTATCCAGCCAATATCTTCTCGGAGGATACTTGAATCCCCATCCTCCGACACGGACGCCGTTGACATAGGTATCATCTCCATCGATCAACGTTCCAAGACGAAGCTGCACGCGTTGTTTACAGAAATCTTCCGGAACATCCACGCATTTCTGAAGCCATACCGATCCTTTATATTTTTCCAGATCAGTCTGATAAAACGTGGAAGGCATCATAAATGGACGGGTTTCTACCTCTTCCGGCCAGAGGATCTCCCAATGCTCATTCATACCGGGATCGATCTTTCTTAAATTCTCGTGCCAGTTCTGCTCTCTCTCCATATCCTGTTTCTGCGTACGGGCAACGTATTCCGGATCACTATACGTGCGAAGTTTTTCTTTATAGCACCACAGGCAGCATTTACTCTTATCCTTATTACAGGACCCGGAATCCTTATACTTCGGATACAGGTCTTCCATAGAACGGCACAGGTTTTCTTCGCTCATAAGACTCTCGACAGGCGCGCCGCCAACAGCTGTCTGCACCAGGCCTACCGGTACTTTATCTTTCAAATATTTATATTTTGCGAAATAAAACCCAATGGCGCTGAAGCCAAGAATATCTTTCTGATCTGCTTTGACCCATTTTCCACCATCGAGAATATCGGATTTCTTTCCGAAGAGAGGGACCTTAGGAACTTCAAAGTGTCGGATCTCCGGGAATTCTGCCGATTCGATCTCATCCAGATGCTCGTCTGTTGTAAGAGCCAGAGGAAGTTCCATATTGGACTGTCCGCCTAAAACATATACATCCCCGAAAAGTATGTCATGTATCTCTTGTGTTCCCGTCTGGGAAGAAATCGTGATAGTATGAGGACCACCGGCTTTTCGGGCAGGCACAACAATGCGGAAAGACATGGTTTTCTCATCCTGCATAACAGACAGAACTGTCTCATCTAAAGTGGCGGAAATTGTCTCTCCAGATTCAAAATGACCGCGGATATACGCCTCCTGTTCTCTTTGAAGAATCAGACCATCACTGAAAATACTGGAAATACGCATAGTTTGCCTCCTTTATATGAACAGATAGGAAAGGAAATCCTCATTATATTTTTCACCATTACCGGTCACGACAAAACCAAGATAGATTTCTTTTCCTTCCGCACCCATCTTCTTTAATGTTTTTTCCGGAAGACGGATTCCATATGCATGTCCGTCAGAACCGATATAAAACTCTTCCTGACTCCACGTTGGATTCTCCCGGAACGTATCCATATTGGAATAAAAATCATATCCGGAGTAGTGATCAAAGCTCTTACTATCCATAAGAACATACTGATATTCTCCTGCCGTGATCTGCACTGTAAAAGCATATTCCAATGATTGCTGCTTATATTCTAATTCTTCTTCCGAAGTCATTACGGCATTTCTGGAAAGGACAGCTTTCTTCTTGGAACCCAGTTCCATATGTTCGATGAACCCGGAAGTCAGAAAAGTATTGCCCTCGTCAGTAACGTCAAAGCCAACTGTCGCACCACTATATACTGTCTTGGTTGACTGGAGCACATCATGAATGAACCATACGATTCCTGCAATCACAAGAAGGATCAGAATACATGGCAAAAGATAATAATCCCGGAATACAGTGATTTTTCCTTTGGTATCCAGTTCGGAAAAATTTTTCCGTCCGTTAGCGATTCTTTTCTCCTCGGAAACCGGATCTTTACTCATGTCTTTTCCTCAAATTCAGTATTTTTCAAAGATTTCTTCTTTAATGCTTCTTCCTGCTTATGCTTCTTCACGTCAGCAATCTCGCGGATATCAGTATGTTCTATTTCTGGCTGGACATTGGCTTTGGCCTGTTCCTCCATCGATTCAGGAGAATCCTGATCAATGCCGAAACGAGCCTCAAGCTTCTTAAATCCTCTCTGTAGAGTCAGACACAAACAGAATACGATAGTCGTATGCGCAATCACCAGAACAAGAGGGAGCCAACGAAACCAACGTATACAAGCATATATGGAAAAGAGCATCAGGAAATTGATTGCAATCAAAGCAAAGAAATAAAGCATCGAGAACAAAGCTGAAACTTTGAATGCTTCCCCGACAGTCACTTTGAATCTGGATATGATCGGAAAGATCGTCATGATAATAAAGCTAAGTATCATGGTGATAAATACAGCAGCTCCAAAGTAGACAGCCGGCACATTCAGGAAACCCTGATCGATCATCCAAGACCAATCCAGCCACACAAGCAGACATGCTACAAGCAGAATTCCCCATATGATCATAGATTGCTTCAGATTCTCTACAAATGCCTCAAAAAAAGGTTTAAAAATTGCAGGATGCTCTTTACGGACAATTCGCATCGCTACCGTATATTTTGCTGTGAGTGCCGGACCGATCGTAACAATCGGAATACAGCAGATCAGACAAAGAACATTTAATATAACAATATCTGTGACAGTGCTTATGAAACTCATAAGCGGGCTGTCGTACCGAAATAGATTCATTCGTTTCCCTTTCCATAATCAGGATCCGAGTAAGCAGTCCCCTCCCGCATAATCAGATCCAAATCCATGCATTCTCCAATTACTATACAATCATACTTCCCTTTATCCCCTTCGGCAATAGGAATTCCTATACAATTTCAACGGATAAATTCTATGTCTTTAAAATGTTCATGTCCTAAATACAAACGCAAAAAAATACCTGCCCTGTTTTCACAGGACAGGTATGAAAGTGTAAGTTGAAAATTACTCTTTTACACCACCGATTGTCAAACCGGTTACAAAGTATCTCTGCAAGAAAGGATACAAGCAGATGATCGGCAACATGGTAGCAATCGTAGCAGCGGAACGAACAGTGATCGGTGTAACCTTGGAAGCGGAAGCCGTCTTACCTTCACTGGTAGCATTACCACTCTGTTGCATAACGCTGTTGAGGAGTTTCTGCAACTCGTACTGAAGTGTGGTATACTGCGGAGCATTTCTGTTGTAGAGCATAGCGTCAAACCAGGAGTTCCAGTGACCAACTGCAACGAACAGAGCAACTGTTGCGTAAACCGGCTTACAAAGAGGAGAAATGATGCTGATAAAAATTCTCAAGTAGCCAGCACCATCAAGCTGTGCAGACTCTTCATAAGAATCCGGAAGATTCTCCATGTAAGTACGAAGAACGAGTACGTTGAATGCACTTACAAGACCAGGAATAATGTAAACCCAGAAAGTATTGGTAAGGCCCATCTCTCTGAAGAGCATCAATACCGGAACCATACCGCCGCTGGCATACATCGTAATAACCCAGAAAAGAGAAAGGCTGTTGCGGAACATAAACTTCTTACGGGAAACTACGAAAGAAATCAGCGCGTTAGCCAGCAAGGCGAGCAATGTACCGAGAACAGTACGTGCAACCGTTACAATAATACCAGTCTGCATACCCTGAATGTTAAATACAGTTCTATATGCATTTGTTGAAAACTTTCTAGGAATCAGGTGGATACCACCTTTAACAGCATCGAGACCATCGTTAAACGAAAGTGCCAATGTGTTAAGAACAGGATAGAGTGTTACTACGCAGAACAGAACCAAGAAAATTGTGTTGCAGATGACAAACGCCCAATCCCATTTGTTCATTTTTACTTTATTCTTTTTGGAATTCATGCCTGTCACCTCCTTAGAACAATCTCTCGTCGCCTGTCTTCTTAGCAACAAAGTTGAACGTGAAGATCAGAATCATAGATACGAATGTCTTAAAGACGCCGCCTGCAGTACCGAGTGAATAGTTCATCTTACCAACACCATAGTTGAGAACGTAGATGTCGATCGTCTCAGAAACCGGCTTCAAAAGACCATTACCGAGCAAGTACTGGACTTCAAATCCTGCATTGATAACATTACCAATGTTCATGATCAGAAGGATAATGATAGTCGGACGCAGACCAGGCAGTGTGATGTGCTTGATCTTCTGCCATCTGCCTGCACCGTCCATCGCAGCCGCCTCGTAGAGCGCCGGATCGATAGATGCAATCGTTGCCAGATAGATAATTGCGTTCCAACCAGTTTCTTTCCAGACGTTACTCAATGCAACGATACCCCAGAAATACTTTTTATACATAAAGAAACTGATAGGTGACTTTAATATATGTAAGTTAACAAGTACTTCATTGACAACACCATTCAAAGAAAGCGCATCCATGATGATACCAGTTACGACGATCCAAGATAAGAAGTGTGGGAGATAAGAAATCGTCTGAACTAATTTCTTACCAAAAGAATTTCGAACTTCATTCAACAATATCGCGAATCCGATCGCAGTGACAGTAGTCGCAACAAGGTTGATCACACCCATACAAAGAGTGTTTCGAATAACACGTACAAATGTGGCATCTGAGAAAAGGAACTTAAACCATCTTAATCCTACAAACTCAGAACCGAAAATACCATCTTTGATCTTATAGTTCTGGAATGCCATGATCCATCCAAACAATGGCAAATAATAGAAAACAAGACCATAGATTACAAACAGAGCAGCAATCACAAGAAGAACACTCTGTCTTTTCATCTCAGCTTTTGTATTCTTTTCTTTCAAAGCTGGAGCTTTTGAACTCATAAGGCTCATAACTTTGCCTCCCCTAAAGTTTAGAAATGGCAACCACAGTCAATTCTAACTGTGGTTGCCACCACCTAATTTGCTGACTAACAATTACTTCTTGAATTTGTCGAGTTCAGACTGCATGTATGCGAGGAAGTCCTCAGGCTTACATGCCTTGTAAGCTTCCTGATATTCAGCCCACGTGGCCTCGAAATCATCAGCCATAACAACTTCTGGTAACCACTGGTGCTTTGTCTCACCCATCTTCGTCCAAGCAATACCGGCATTTGTATCGGTCTTCAGGTTATTGGAGAACGAGTACATCGGATACCACGGATATACCGGAGCAGAAAGATCGGAGTTGAGGAACTGCCAATAAGAAGTGTAGTTATAAGCATCGAAGCACTTCTTGAGCGGTTCAGCCATTCCAGCGAAGAACTCTTCGTCAGAATCATTCGGGTTCATTGTGTTGATACCATCACGAGACATACCACCATACTGCGGGAAATAGCTGTAGTAGCAGACATGCTTCTTCTGATATTCAGGATCAGCCCACTGGTCACGCTGTGCCTGTGTTCTGTACATCTTCTTCGTGCTCTCGTCAACTGAGTAGTCAACATCCTTAACGCCCCAGAAACGGAGGTTGTGGATATCCTGGTCAAGCATACGGTTCAGGAACTTGAAAGCCTTATCCGGATCCTTGCAGCTTGTTGTTACAGCGATACCGGAAGCATGGTTCAGAGTATCAGCAACACCGCAGTACCAACGATTCTTCATGCCTTTTTCAATTGTCGGGCCCATCGGTACGTAGTTGTAGCCCTTAGCATCAAAGCCCTGCTGCTTGAAGTTATCGTTTACAGTTCCGGAGAAGTCCCACCACTGGTCACACATACCGAGAACAGCACCTGTGGACAACTTAGCCATGTACTGGTCGTATGTCTGAACTGCGAATTCCTTGTCCATCAAACCCTTATGATAGATCTCATTGAGTTTCTGGAAGTATCTCTTCGTTGTAGGTGTGGTGTTGTAGTCACCGATCGTCGGGTCAGTATCCGGATTCATAACGAGAACGGAACCGTCGTTCGGGTAACCATCGAGGAACTGACCAGCATTCTCGATACAGAAATATCTCCAGTCTTCACAGAGACATGTGTAAGGAATGATCGGTGTTCCGTCATCATTTGTCTTGTTAGCTGCGTAATAATCCTCGAGAAGCTTGAAATATTCATCCATTGTCTCGATCTTCGGATACTTTGCCCACTCAAGAACTCTTACCTGGATCCAGAAAGCCTCATCGTTGTATCCATGGGATACCGGCTTACCTTCCCAGCTGTTGTTGAATACGTTAGCCCAGTAGATGTGTCCATCCGGCTTACGGAACTTTTCCCACTCATCATCAGTATACATCTGCTTCAGATTAGCGTATTCCGGCTTAGCAAGATAATCATCCCAAGCTACGAGCAAACCAGCCTTGTAGAGATCGTCACATCCGTCACCACCATCGATAAACTCAGGAAGATCACCGGAAACTGTGATAGAACCGATAGCTTCGGAAGCTGTCTGACCAACCAGCCAGGTCTCCTTTACACGGATACCCGTGTCTTTCGCGATCAGTTCCTGAATCTCGTTTCCATCATTGATCTCACTGCCGTACATAGCAGCGAAGAAACGCCAGTTCAAGATCTCATCTTTTTTCTTTGCGCAACCTGCAAGTGCACCTAAACCCATCATGCAAGCCATTGTGAGCGCGAAAATCTTCTTTGATTTCATTACATAACCTCCTCAAATTTGTTTTTTCGTCATATTAATGACATCTTGTCTTAATTTTAGTTATCTATTTTCTTTTCAACAACCCGAAAAACTCTAACTACATACCCGAAAAAGTCTAGGTAAAAAGTACAATAAACAATGGACGAAATATGTTGAATTTATGCGAAATGCATCAAGCGTCCCGATTCGTTTTCCTAAACTTGGAAGGCGTGCATCCCTTGGTTTCAATGAATTTCCGGATAAAATAGTCGCAATCCTTATAGCCGACATCTGCCGCGATCTGGTTAACTTTCTTCTCAGTATTGACGAGTTGTTTACATGCCTCATTGATCCTATAGTTTGTCAGGTAATCCTTGAATGACTGATTATACTTCTTTCTGAAGATCTGACCTAAATAGGAACTGTTAATAAAAAACTTCTCTCCCAGGTTTCGAAGACTGATATTCTCTGCATAATGCTCCTTGATCTCCGCTTCGATCTTGGCCAGGATGCCTCTGGATACATTCTTTCTCAATCCTGTAAGGTAATCGGAATACTCGATCGCAAAACGTTCGAGATGCTCTGCACTACCACGGATCGCCGACTTTTCGAAAGAAATCTCTGATATATACTGAATCACTTCTTCCTGATTAACATTATCATCCTGTTCCGTCGCAAGGTGGATCAACTGGAAAAGCAGATAGTTGATATTCAGATCAATTACATTGTTGTTTCCTTCTGCTTTATTCATATCCTCGAACAAATGACGTACTGCTTCACTGATCGCCTCATGATCATTGGACTGGATTGCGCTGATACATTCATCCAGACTGTTCTTGCAAAGAACGATTCCATTCTGGCCAACCTGGATATCTGTTTCATAAAAATACAGATTCTTCTGACTATGGAATCCCTTGATGCTACTGATACGTGCACAGGAACTGTATGATTTGGAAAGCGATGAGACATCAGCAACCATCTTGCCGCACATGATCCGAACCGGTTTTGCAAAGATTACTTCCAATTTCTTTAGGATCATCTGGAAAAATTCATTCTCGGACATATCCCTTCTCGTAGCCATGTTCTCACAGTAAATGAATCCCACGTCATAGTTGTCCTTATCATAAGACACATCGAAAATGAAATGATTCGCATTCTCTTTCAGGATTTCTTTCAAACTTGAAAACAGTTGTTTCTGCAGCAGACGTAGATCATAATCATCTTCCTCATCCGAAATGCCTTCTGTCATGATTTCGAAATCAACAAAACGCAGCTTTCCGGCTAACTGAAGATGATTCTTGATATACTCAACATTATTGTCATCGTACTTTCCTTTGATGATCGAGATCAGATTCGATGCAAGGTAAGCATCTTCCATCTTCTTCTGTTTTTCTTCAACGATCGATTTTTCCTCATTCAGATTGGCAACTTTACGAAGCAAGGTGATCAGGTCCTCTTTGCTTACAGGCTTCAAAATATAGTCAAAACAATTATTTCGGATGGCTTTCTGGACATAGGAAAAATCATCATACCCGGTAAGAAGCACCAGTTTTGCATCAGACAAGTGCTCTTTATTGATCTGTTCCAGAAGTTCAAGTCCTGTCATCATCGGCATCTGAATATCCGTGATGATCAGATCCACTTCGTGGTTTTTCAGATATTCGAGTGCATCCACACCGTTAGTCATTAACGAATCGATCAGAAAACCTTCTTTATTCCAGTTCACAAGAACCTGTAAGCCTTGAAGAATATAAGGCTCATCATCTACAAGCATGACTTTCAACATACGATCACTCCTTAACAGTCTTCATTTTATTCAGCGGAATACGTATCAAAACACTCATTCCGACACCACGCTCGCTCTCAACAACGATTGTTGCTTGATTTTCATAATGGATCTTCAGACGAAGACATGCATTCAAGATGCCTACATGTTTTTTCCCTTTAATCTGCTCAATACTGACGTTTTCGATAGATTTGTTGAGGTTGGCTACTTCTGTTTCGCTCATACCGTCACCGGTGTCCTCCACTTCCATACAAAGCAGGTCCTTCTCCGTATATACACGAACAAAGATCCATCCCGCCGAGGTTTTGGATTCGATGCCGTGGACACATGCGTTTTCTACAAATGTTACAAGAGTCAGTTTAGGGATCAGGAAATGCTCACAATTCTCCTCGAGATCGATGTCGAAAGAAAGCCTGTCACCGAAACGATAACTCTGCAGATATAAATAGGCTTCGATCGACTCAGTCTCTTTCTTGACGGATACCAGGTCTTCTCCCCAATCCACATTCTGTCGTTCCATAACGGCAAGCTTCTCGACCATTTCCGCGGTCTCGTCTTCGCCCTTCAGAATACTGTGCATACGGATACTTTCCAGTGCATTAAACATGAAGTGCGGATTGATCTGGCTTTGCAGAGCCAACAGTTCTGCGTTTTTTCTGGCCAGATCGCTCTCCTGCTCACGAAGTTTATCCTTATAAAGCGTATTGATCAGTCCATTATTGATCTGAACGATGCGATTATAATTGCTCATCAGATGCGATATTTCATCGCTTCCTTCAATGGTATCGATTGGCTGGAACTTCGTTTTCGAACTACCTCGGAACGCATCTCCCAGCATAGAAACACGCTTAGAGATCGATACTTCGATCATTTTCATTAAGACGATCGGGATAACAAATGTGAACAGAAAAAATACCAGTATCAGCCAAAGATTATCGGAAATGACCTGCAGGATGAGGATATCATCGCTATAGACATGAATATCGAGAGTACAGCCGTATAAGTCGAAAGAATGGACGGCAGAAAGCCGAAAATCCTTCTGTTCAGGTGTATGAAAATGATAATCGTAATCCTCGGAACGCTGAAAGACCGTAAAACTACCAACAGAGATATACATCGGATAGGTTCTTGAAAACTGAAATAGAGTCGACTCCATGTTGGAGGCATCGATCTCAACGCATACGATCTTATCGTATTTGCTGCCATAAACATTCTTCGCCTTACGGATATAAAGGATTTTGCGATTGGACTCATACTTCGGATCCGCCTTATCATCATTATAGATCAGAAGCAGTTCGTTTTTATTTGTATAGGTGAAACGCTCGAACCAGGTCTGTTCACGCGCAGTGGAAAGACGTCTGAAGTATTGTCCGTTATTGATCGTCGGGTTACTGGAAAATACGGTAATACGGTCATTTCTCATTCCGGTAACGGTCTGGAAAAAGGAGTTGCTGACAAAATCATAAAATGACTTATAATATTCATTCGCATCCGTGTATTCGTAATCAAGAAAGTTTTTCAATCCGGGGTTATCACATATTGCCTGCACGATATTGGCATCATAACGGACAATACTCGTGATCTCATTCTGATAGCCCCGCGCCGTAGTCATGAGTTCATTCATTTTGGTATTATACTCTTGTCTGTAGATCGAGTAGAAAATCACGGAGTCAGTGATGATCAATGGGATGATCATACAAAAGACGTACATAATAAGGAATTTATTATGCAGCTTTAAATTATTCAGAAAGCGCATCAGAGCATTCTTGATCATCTATGTTCCCCATCCAGTCCCGCTTCCATGAAGACGGGATACGTATCCTCACATACATAATAACTTATTATAACAAATAGAATCTATGACTGAAAGCATGCAGGCATGAAAAAGACGGCCCCGGAAAACCGAGGCCGTCAGAAATAACCAATCTAAGCGAACAAAGGATCAGCTAAAAGGATTCTCTGTCTTATAGAGGTCGCCAGCCGGCTTGTTGTAGCCGATCTTGCATGGGCAGATGCCGAGGAGCTTAAATGTCTCGAACATCAGCTTACCGTAATGACCGAATGCAACAGCACCATGGTGCGGGAATCTTCCCTGGATAAGAACATGACGATAGAATCTTGCCATCTCAGGAATAGCGAAAACAGCGATACCACCAAAGGAACGTGTCTTCACGTCAAGGATCTCACCTTCAGCGATGTAAGAAACGAGTTCTCCGTCGCTGTTGCACTGCAGACGATAGAATGTGATATCGGAAGCAGCGATGTCGCCCTCGAGAGTACCACGTGTGAAATCCGGATCAGAACCAGCCGGCTCAAGGAGTCTGTGCTGGATCAGCTGATACTTGATCGCACGGTCGCCGCACATCTTGCAGGAAGGTGTATTACCGCAGTGGAAGCCCATGAATGTATCCGTGAGCTTGTAGTTCTTAAACTTCGCCTTATCCTCATCATAGATGTACTGCGGAACGGAGTTGTTGATGTCAAGAAGTGTAACTGTATCATTGCTGATGCAGATACCGATGTACTCGGAAAGAGCGCCGTAGATATCTACTTCGCAGGATACCGGAATGCCACGGGAAGCCAGACGGCTGTTCACGTAGCAAGGCTCGAAACCGAACTGGGACGGGAATGCCGGCCAGCACTTGTCAGCAAATGCAACATACTTTCTGGAACCCTTGTGCTTCTCAGCCCAGTCAAGCAATGTCAGCTCGAACTGTGCCATACGGGCGCTCATCTCAGGATAATACTTGCCTTCGCCCATTTCCTTAGCCATATCTTCGCAAACTGCCGGGATACGCGGATCGTTCTCATGCTCTTTGTAAGAAACGAGAAGATCGAGCTCGGAGTTCTCTTCGATCTCAACACCGAGTTCGTAGAGGCCCTTGATCGGAGCGTTGCAAGCGAAGAAGTCCTGCGGACGTGGACCAAATGTGATGATCTTGAGGTTCTTTACGCCGATAACTGCACGAGCGATCGGTACGAAATCTGCGATCATTTTAGCGATATCTTCAGCTGTGCCGACAGGATATTCAGGAATATATCCGTCAAGATGTCTCATACCGAGGTTGTATGAGCAGTTGAGCATACCACAGTAAGCATCGCCACGGCCATTGACCATGTCTCCGTCACCTTCTGCTGCAGCCACGAACATGCAAGGACCATCAAAGTTCTTCGCGATAAGAGTCTCCGGTGTTTCAGGACCAAAGTTTCCAAGGAAAACGACCAATGCATTGCACTCAGCCTTCTTGACATCCTCTACCGCTTTGAGCATATCGAGCTCGTTCTCAACGGTTACCGGGCACTCATAAAGATCGCCCTTATAAGCTGCCTTGATTGCACTTCTTCTCTTCTCGGAAAGAGCAATCGGGAAACAGTCACGAGAAACAGCAACGATACCTAATTTAATTTCTGGAATGTTGTTCATGTCTTTAATCCTCCTTAATTGGTTATTCCATTATAGCATTATTATTGACCATAATAAGCATTTTTTCCATGTTTTCTGAAATAATGTTTATCTTGCAGTTCAGAAGGTGCAGGACGAACATCTTTATTGATCAATTCGGTACGGTAAGCCATTTTCGCCACTTCCTCGAGGACTACGGCATTATGTACCGCTTCATGCGCATCTTTTCCCCATGTGAAAGGACCGTGATTCTTGCAAAGTACGCCGGGAACGGCTTCGTAATCCCGCTTCTCCGCTTCAAAAGAATCCGCAATGAGAATACCTGTGTTCGTCTCATAGTCCGCTTCGATCTCCTCCTTGGTCAAGCAACGTACGCAAGGAATCTCACCGTAAAAATAATCGGCATGTGTCGTTCCATAGCACGGAATGTTCCTTCCACTCTGCGCCCAGGATGTAGCATAAGAAGAATGAGTATGCACGACTCCACCGATATTCGGGAATCGTTTATAAAGAATCAGATGCGTCGGTGTATCCGAAGATGGCTTGTACTTGCCTTCCACACGGGTTCCGTCAAGATCCATGACCACCATATCCTCAGCGGACATCGTTTCATAAGGAACACCACTTGGCTTAATGACGAAAAGACCGGTTTCCCGATCGATCACACTGACATTTCCCCATGTAAAAGTCACCAGACCGTACTTGGGAAGAAGCATATTCGCTTCGAAAACTTTCTGTTTTAATTCTTCTAACATAGACTCACTCCCCGATCTTGACGGCTTCCTGTTCTACAGAAAGTCCGGCTACATATTTCTTCATAAAGGCCTTAAAACCTTCGATATCTTCCGCAGATGCGCATAGCTCACTTCCATTGGCACCGGCATAGATCTCCTCATTCAAGTAATCGGAAAGGCTCTGGTCCGCCTTCTTGGCAACCATGTAAAGAGCAAGAAGTGCGATACCCCAGGCTCCGCCTTCACCGGCTGTCTCCATCACGCAGACCGGAGAACCGATTGCAGCGGATGCGATCGTCTGACCGGCTTTCGGTGTTTTGAAGAATCCTCCATGACCGTACATCTTCGTAACGGTAACTTTCTCTTTCTCCGTCAGAATATCCAACCCAACTTTCAGTGCAGCCAGAGCGGAATAAAGATGCATGCGCATGAAGTTCGGAAGTGTGAAACGATCTTCAGCGCTTCGGAAGAATAGCGGACTACCTTTAGAAAAACCGGTGACCGGCTCTCCGGAGAAATAGTTATAAGAAACCAGACCACCGCAATCTTTCTCTCCATCCAGGGCAACACCGTACAGTTTCTCGAACAGCGTGCCACGATCAAAGTCCTGGCCCATCAGCTTGCCGAACTCATCGAAAAGTTTGACCCATGCATTGATCTCGGAAGTACAGTTATTACAGTGCACCATGGCGACAGGATCTCCAACAGGCGTAGT
>Ga0247611_10006400_pt1 | contig 15145 bp, 1 predicted proteins | sample 177DNAGHGhighgp2_FD_192422 | JGI IMG/M metagenome (GOLD analysis project Ga0247611, IMG submission 192422) | Sheep rumen microbial communities from Palmerston North, Manawatu-Wanganui, New Zealand - 1770 DNA GHGhigh gp2 | ecosystem: Host-associated > Mammals > Digestive system > Stomach > Rumen ...
GGATTGGGGATGGGGGATTGGGGATTGGGGATTGGGCCCAATCCCCAATCCCCAATCCCCAATCCCCAATCCCAATCCCCAATCCCCATTAGGCAAATAATATTTAAAATAAATAAAAATTAATAAAATATTTTAATTTCATTTATATATCTATAAAATAAATATATATTTACACTAAAATAATAATTTAATAACTTATATCATGGAAAGCAATGATAACCGAATATTCTTAAACAAACTTTATTTAGATCCAATAGAAAGTATAAACACTACAAAACTTAAACCCAAAGGCTATAAAATAAAAGGAGATAATTCAAAACAAGAAGAAAAAATAGACGTTATGAGATCACTCCCAAATCTTCATACTAACCAAAGTCTGACTCAACTTCCTCAAAGTCAAAGACAACAAAATCAATTAATGGGGAGTGTAATTGTCCAGAATTGGGAAACAGCAAAAAATATTCCTGAAGATATTGGTGAACTAATCCATTTTCCAGTTTTAATTGACAGAAAAAAATATCGTTACAAAGATGTAGATACAGAAGAAGACCAATTTAATTTACCAGAAGATAGAAAATCAAAATTTTCAAAATTAGCTATCAAAAATAAAGGAGAAATGCTATTAAAACCAAATAAACAATTAGAACATATAACAATTACTTCTCAAAATTATGTGACTTCTCAAAGTACAGCACTTCCACAATTAACAAGTGAGCAAACTGAAGGAAATCAAATAAGAGCATCTACTTCTCAATTGAATGCTATTAGATTAAGGTCAAAAGAAGGGCAAGAAAAAGAAGCTTTATCATTAGCTATTACTGAGCCTCCAATTAATCTCAAAAGTGAAAAAAAATTAAAATTAATTGATTTTACAACATTTAACAAACATTTGTATCTTAGAGATAATGATTTCCTATACGCAAAAAGAGTAGGGGGCCCAGTTGACTTCGTTTTGTGCACATATCAAGATATAAATCCAAAATCAAAAGTTTCAAATCATATGTCACAAAGTATTTCTGGAAAAAAATATTTAGCCCCAATTGGAAAAAAAAAGAAAGTTATAGATTATATTACAATTTCCAAAAACACAGTCATTCATTATCAAAAAGGAATTCCTTCTGTTTATTCTATACAAGAATGGATAGATAATTACGATAAATATAAACAACTAATGAAAATATCTCTTTTCAAAAATTTCAGAAATGCCAAATTATTTGATTTATGGAGAAGATTTTACAAAAAAACAAAAAGACAATATTATACTGAAAAATTAAAAAAAAAGTTCTTTTTCATAGATCATCATTTATTACAAGGAATATTAGAAACAAGAAATTTATTGAAAGGAATGAAAGTAGTAAATATTTTTGATTTACAACAAAGTTCTCCTCTTTTATTAAATCAATTTAATGAATTACATAAATTAAATTTAGTTGCAATTGATAAAAAAATTGATTTGTTTAGAAATAAAGTTAAACGTATCTTAGATACTTCCTGCAAAGAATCATACAAAGAATATAAAACCCAGAAAAAAATTACATTAGATGATGACAACAATGTAGGAGGAGGAGGCAACGACAAAGATGATAATAAAAAAGATCAGCCTTCAAATAACATTCAAAACTTCATCAAAGATTCAATCCCATATGCCCAAGATGCCACAAGAAAAACACATTATAAAAAATTACTGCGTTATATTAGGGTTATGGACTATGTATTTAACGAAACAAAATTTGATACTATTAATTATTCTTTAGAACAGTTAGATAAAAAATTCAAAAGATTGTATGAATGTTATGTAAATAAATGGGTTGACCCGCCAATGCTTGTCACCAAAATTTTATGTATGGGAGATAAAATATACTATAATCCTTCTATAAGATTAATGAGTGAGTCTGTTTTTGATAATTTTATCCAAGAAACCATTTATTGTGTCATATATAAAAAGAATTTCATTGATCCTCAGGAGTTCCCAAGATATATGTCATGTTTTGAAGAAGTTTTTGAGATAAGTGTTGATCAAAATTCTAATTTAAACAACAGAATAAAAGAGACTGAAACTATAACTGATAAATTTGAATCTATCAAAAAAAATTTTGAGTTATGCCATGTAGAATTGAATAAAGAAGTTGAAGTTTTAAGACCTATTTTAGACAATTATTTAAAAAATTCAAAAATTAATTTTAAAGAATTAGAACAAACAGCAACTCCAACTCAACTTAAAGAATTATTGGCAGAATTCCATGAAAAAGAAAAAGTTATTAAGCAATTAAAACCAGTTAAGGCAGTTGGTATATTTGAGTTTCAATTGGATGACCTACTAGAACTAGTATCTGATGCTCCAAAACAATGGTTAGAAAAAATTAGAAAAGTTATTCCTAATGTACTGATTACAAAAGTAAAAAAAACTATAGAAAGATTATCATCACATTTAACTGATTTGAGCGTTAATCCAACTGATATTGAAAGTTTTATTAAATTAAAAAAGGCGGTAGAAGCTTGCAACAAAGAAAAGCAATTACATGAGGAAGTGACAAATGATATTATAGACTTACAAAATATTATTGATACAGGGAAAGAAATAAAAATAAATGATTATGATAATAAATTCATCATTGAATTAAAAGATTTAAATGTTAAATATGATAGGAAATTAGACTCAACTTCATATTTTATAGATAATAACATTCAACAATTTAGACTTGATCTAAAGAATGAAATTGCCAAATTTGATGGACAAATTAAATCAATGATGTCTGAATTGAATAACGACACTTTAAATACATATAATGAAGATACTTTTAACGCATTAGATTTCCTAGAAGAAAACAGTCTAAAAATAAAGAAGTGTTTAGTCATGAAAGATAAATATCAACAACAGGAAGAAGATTTAGAGCTTGATGAGACTTTAAAAAGTAACTTTGAAAATTTGGACAACTTAGTATATGAGCAAGAATTAAAAGTGAATTTATGGAACAGTGTAAAGGAGTTCAAAGATCAATCCACCCACTGGGATAGTGAACAAGTTTTACAAATTAATTTAGAACAAATGAAAAATTCAATTAAACATTGGCTTGATCTATGTCAAGTCGCCCTTGTGGACTTAGATATTCCACAAGTACCAATGGAACTCAAAAAAAAAGTCGAAGTTTATGAGCAAATTGTTCCTATATTAGAAGCCATTCAAAATGTTAATATTAGAGAAGTGCCTCATTTACTAACTTTATTAAGTGAATTATTAAGAACTGAAGTAAAGCTAGATGATCCTGGATTTACATGTGATAGGATAAAGCATTTACCAGAGATCTTCACAAGAATTCCTGATATACAAGAATTGAACAATAGGGCAAATGAGGAAAAGAGGTTGAAAGACATAGTCCAACAAACAAGTGATAGCTTTTACAATAGAAAAATACCTACGAAATTAACCAAGAAAGAAATTGATAAAGAATTTGAATTTGTTGAAGAAAATCTAAGAATGTTAAATAAGATTTATTTGAACAAATATTTTCTTTTTATTAAAAAGGACTTGGATAAGCTTACAGATGATTTAATGAAATATCAAAAATTTTTGACGCATTATGTATATTTCCAAAAATATGTGCAGAAATCAGAAGCCATTTTAGAATTTAATGAATTTGCCAAAGAAAATCCAGCAGAACACAAAAGATTAATGAGTGAAAACTTGAAAAAGAACTTCTATAAAAATTTAGCCGATTATCGTGTTATCCAGAAATTTTTGGACCATGTATATGAAAAGCAAATTGGTTTAATTAATTCTATTATACAGTCCTATGAGCAGAATTATAAAGCAATATTCAATTTCTTTAACAAAAAAAGATTGGAAACACCAAGATTTTATCTTTTGTCAAATGATGACATAAATAACATATTTAAAGAAAGAGAATCAAATGAAATTAAACAAAAAATGCTATATAAAATATATAGATGGATTAAATATGTAAACGTGGATGAAAATCCAGAAAATACAATATCACTAACAACTACTGATAATGAAGAATTTAAAGTGGTTTTAACTAAAAGTAGTAGAACTTTACAAGATTTAATTGAATTTTTAGATGTTTTCTTAATTAAGAAATTAAAAGATAATTTTAAAACTTTCAAAAGAGAATATGAATCTTCATTAAAAGCAAAAAATCCAGATGATAAAAAGCCAAAAGATGTTATCAAAGATTTAATTACCAATAAAGAAAACTTGGCCCAGGGTATATTTAATTGTATATACTATCTAACCATTGATAGTATTGAAAAGTCTTTGTTTGTAGCAGATGAAGCTTTTGATAAATTATTTGACTTATATAACGAAATAAAAGATGAAAAAACAGTATTCTTTATGAATTTGATAAAAGAAAAAGATACCACAAAAGTTCAAAAAAGAGTTCTTTTCAATTTGATATCTTTAATGAATTATTCAAAAGTAATTATAGAAAATTTAATAAGGGATGATGTTACCACTAACAACGATTTCACTTTTGTAAAAATAATTAACCCAAAAATAGAAAATGATTCCTTTACATTACATTTTATTCAAAATACTTTCGAATACGGATTTGAATATGTTGGATTACAAGACAATTTCTTAATTATGCCTGAAAGTGAAAGAATGTATATAGCTTTTGCAAATTGCATTATAAATCAAAGGCCATTCACAATGTATGGTATCCAAGATAGTGGAAAAAAAGAAATTTTGAAAATATTTGCAAATTTATGCGGGAAAAAAATAAATTACATCAATACTACTAAAAATTTCTCATTTACTTCATTCAGTAACTTCTTTTATGGAAATATAAAGCAAGGATGTTGGTTATGTATTGACGAAACCCAAAATATCAAATATGAAATTTTAGAAACTTTGGCTTTGAGAATTGCAGAGTTCTATAGAATATTACAATCTGGAGGAGAATTTGAATTAGAAAATGGAGACAAAGTTACTGCTAATGTAAACCAGTTTAGTATATTCTTTTATAGGGAATTACCATATTTATCACCATTCTCAGATAAAAGCATTCCAAAAGTTATCAAAAATTATTATAGACATATGTCTATGCCTAAATTTGATTATTATTTCTATTTGAATCAATCTTTGATTAATTTATCAATTGAAAAAAATGAAGAAAGAACTAATAAAATATTTTATATTCTCAAATATTTACAAAGTAAAGTTTCTACATTTAAAAATACTAGTTTAAAGATGTATTTTATTTCTAAAATAATTGATGATTTAAATAATAAAATATCAGATTTAAAAGAGAATAATGCAAATATTGACTTATATTTAAGAAATCTTTTAATGAGTCTATTAGAAGATATAATAGACCAAAAGGAAAAAGAAGAATATCGTAAATTCTTAAATGAAGTATTTTTAATGAAAGACTATGAAGAAGAAACCAAAAATTATAATGATGATCCTGTGATAAATGATTGCATCTCAAAAGTGTTATCATCAATGAAAATAAATAGTCAAAACTATGAAAAGCAAATCAAATTTTTATATACTTCATTACTCAATTTTAACAGCTTTATATTAGTAGGACCACCTCTATCAGGAAAAACAAATTTAATTGGTCTTGTTGTAAACATATCAAAGCAACTATTTGACATAGACAAAACTAAATATAATAAAATATTAAATGTAAAAATATACTCAAAAAGTCAAACTTCAGATGATCTATTTTCAGAGAATAAAGTCGAAAGGGCTTACAGACCTAATAATAATTTCTTTTATAATATGCTATCTTTATTTGATAGTGAAAACGAAGATATGCTCATGAAATTAAATGAACATTATACTAAATTATTAGGATTCCAAGAGCCTGAAGTAGATGAGGAATTAACCCCAGAGAAATTAAAGAGTTTGAATGAAAAGGAAGAAGATAATGATGAAGATAATATTGCTATACTTAATCAGAAACAAGAAGAGGATAATACCACCCGAACTTTGAAGATGATTATTTTGGATGGTCAAATTGATGACTCATGGATAGAATATATAAATAATTTATATGACAAAGATAACTTTTTAAGTTTAGCTAATGGAGATGTTTTAAATTGTAATGAAGGATACAAATTTGTATTTGAAACTGCAAGTTTGAGATATGCTCATCCATCTTTCTTAACAAAACAAATTATTATACCTTGCAGTTATGAAACTTATGGTTGGGAAACAATTTTATATACATGGATTGAATCAAATCCAAAAGTAACTGAAAATAGCGTTTTAAAAAATTATATCAGAGGCCTTTTTGAAAATTATTTCCCAAGAATAAATGAATTCGTTGTTAATAATAGAATGAAAAGTATAACCTTAGGACCAAATTATATAATGAAAACTCTAATAAATATATTTGACTCAATTCTACCCATGTTTAACTTTGAAGATGTAAAAATTGGAAGGAGAAATTTCGGAGTTGTGCCAAAAATTGAAATTATTAAAAAATGTACATTATCCATATTTATATTTAGTTGTGCATGGACCATGAATTTATTAAGTAATTTTGTTATTAAAACAAAAATAGAAAAATTAATTGCTGATATTTTTAAAGCAGATGACTTAAAAGGGCCTATCTTTGATTATTATATAGATTTAGACACAAATGATTTTGAATTATGGGCAAATTTATTAAAAAATGAAGAATACCAATTAAATTTACCTTCAAAAGATGTGCCTTTTTATTATGGCTCCATTTTCATTCATACAAATGAAACTATTCCTTATACATGGTTATGTGAAAAATTCATTGATATGAATTTACCATTTTATTTCAATGGAAAAAATACAAGTGGAAAATCATTTTTGGTTGATAATGTTTTAGATAAAAAGTCTGAAGAAGATTTAGATATATTAAAAATAAAAGTTGTATCATCATATTATACCACAGGAAACGATGTAACTGATTTTATTTTTAGTAATTTGAACACAATTAAAAGAGATTTATTCGGTGATAAAAACCAAAAAGAAGCATTATTATATATAGATGATTTAAATATGAATAGACATAAAGATGAATATGGAACTTCAAACTTATTTGAATATTTAAGAGAATTAGTCGAAAATAAATATATATATGACTCAAAAAATAATGAAATTAGATATATTAAAAAGTTTAATATGTGCTGCTGCGGAAATTTAACAGCATATCCAAATGAAGATGAATTTAATAGATTTTTATCTAAATACTTACTTATGACTTTCGTTACTAGTGATGATTATTATCTAAATATATTTAAGCCTAGTTTAGAATTCCATTTCAGACAGTTTATTCCAAATACATCAGGTATAACTGCTACACAATATTTACAGGCATCTTTAAAACTAAATAATTTATTAAGAAATTCAATTCAACAAGAGCCAAAAAAACTACATAGTCAAATAAATATAAAAGACATGGTGAAAGTTGTACAAAGTTTCCATGATTTTAAATTCAGAGGAACATCTGATTATCCTGAATATTTAAAAAAAATATTCTTTTATGAAAGTTCAGTAGTATACGAAAGCAAATTTAATAAAAAATCAGATATTGATATTTTCAAAGAAAAAATATGTGAGGCATATAATTCAGTGTTTAAGCAAGATAAAGTAAGTGTAGAATTAATATTTAATGAACAATGGGACAATGGCGAGAGCTATGCCTTTACAAGAAATTATGAAAGTTTAATAAAGGAAGTAGTGGAAACCGATACTATTAATATCAATCCAGTATCTACTGAAGAAAAAAAGGAAGAGAATAAAGATCAACAAGAATATCATGTATTTTTGGATAAAAAGATAAATTTGGCCAATTATATAAAATCAAAAATAAATGTATTTTATAGAGGAAAAGATATCAAAGATAGAGCATATATTAAAATAACTGATGAAAATATTGAAATAGTAATTAAAATGTTAAGATTTTTTGAAAATAAAAATCCTAATTTAATAATGTTAGGAAAAGAATTAATAGGTAAAAAACCCTTATTTGAATTATCTGCTTTTATCTCTGGCATTGAAATAATAGAAATAGATAATTCATTCACTGGTGATACAACTAAAACTAAAGACCAATTTATTCATAGCACAATAGTTCCTTTCCTAGTAAATGCTACACATAAAAACAAAAAAACTGTAATGTACGTTCCTCCAAATATAAAAGCTAATTATATATATGAAACCATTAATAAAATGATGGATTATAGAGAAATAATGAATAATTTCATTTTCATTAATGAAGATGAATATGATGAAATCTCAGAGGAAGATGCCTATAATAGATTACTATCGAATATATCATTCTGTATAGAAATTATTCCAAAATCTCAAAATTATTTTAAATTATTCATTGATTACCCAACAATTGTAAAAAATGCATCAATAATTAATTTACATAGTTGGAAAAACTCAGATATGCAATCATTTGTGGATACAGCTTCACAAGAAGTTGAAATGGACCAAGAATTCAAAAGTAATTTATCTGATTTATTAATTGAAATATATGATTACACACAAAAAATATATGATAAATTTTACAAAAAGACAAATATTGAATTATTTTTGTGTCAAAAGCAATTCAGTACTGTTTGCGAATTTTATATGTCAAAATATACTGAATATAAAAATATTTTACTTGAAAAGCAGAAAAAGTTTAATGAAGGTCTGGAAATAATTGACAAAGTGAAAACAGTTATAGACTCTACAAATAAAGAAATAGAAGAATCAAGCCCTTTGAGGCAAGAATTAGATAAAAGCATTGAAGAGACAAGGAAGCTAATAAATGATAAGACAAGAGAAAAAAAGAGTTGGGTTGCAAAAAAACAACAAGAAGATAAAGTCATCGAAGGCTTAAATAAAAAGAAGAAAGAATTACAAAATAATTTGGATTCCATTTTGCAACCTTTCAAAGATGCAATAAATAAAGCAAGCTATATACTTAATAAAATTGGCCAGCCTGATGTAATGGAAATTAAAAATACATGGGACTCACTTAATTTCGGTAAATACTTATTGCAAAAAGTTTATGAAATTTTAGGAGATAATAATAATGAATGGGACACAATCAAAAAGAGCTTAGATTTAAAAGTATTTAAAAACTTTATTGGATTAAGTCCTTTAAAGAATAAAGAAAAGCTTTTACCTGTTGTAAAAGAGGTCACAAGTAATCCAGATTTTTCAGCAGGTGATAAATATCAAAAACCTTATAAAGTATGTGGAACTTTATGTGATTATTTTAATGTCTGCAATAATTATTATAATGAATTAGATAATCAAAAAAAATTATTGGATGAAATTGAAGCATTAAATGTGGAGATACAAGGTCATACTAAGACTACAAAAGAATATATACAACAAGCCACAGCTATAGATAATGAAGTTACTGAAATAGAAAAAAAATTAGGTGATTTAGATACAAAAAAATCTAATAGTCATAATCATTTATTAAAATTACAAGCATTGCGTGATTGTTTTAATGGATTTATTGATGTTGCCAATCAAAAATTGCATATATGGAAATCAAATAAAGAAAATTTGGACATTATTTTAAAAAATTTCGATTTTTATTTAATGGTGATATCATGTTACTTATTCTATGCTGCTCCCTTAAGTAATAATTATAGAAAAGAGTATAAATCTTTCTTATATTCTTTATCGAAAAAATTAAACTTAAAAGACATCAAAGAATTTAATATATATACAATATTCATTGAATTACTTGATTCCTCAAATAAAGACAATGAATTTTGTTCTTCTATAGGACATTATAGTGGTTTCCTTGCTGATAATTTCACTATGATGTATATAATGAAGGATAAGATACCATATTTGATAGACTCTAACAGAATGAGCCCTGATATAATTGCCACATTTTTAGAAATGAAAACTCCAAAAGGAATAGTGCAGACTAATTATAATGATGCTAATCAACCAGGAGAAATGTTTGATAAAATTGAAAATTCTATGAAAAATGGAACAATACTTTTTATCAAGCAATGTGAAGAAAATATTTATGATATCATGGAAAATTTAATTAATGAGAAATTTACATATAATGCTGAAAAAGGAAAAAATTGCTATTTGATTAAAAATAAAAAAATGGAAAGACATGAAAAATTCAAATTATATTTAATTAAATCAAAACCCACTTCTAAAATACCTAAAAAAGCTTTCACTAATTGCTATGTAATCAACTTTACTTGTCCTGCTGAAGTAATAAGTATGTCAATATATGATTCATTATGCAAAGAACAAAATTTGAATTCATCCCAACAAAGAAGTAAAGTTAATAATGTCATAAATAAAGATTCATTCAAGTTATTGGAAATAGAAAAAAAATTATTGGCTTATAATAAGCAATTTGATTTTTCAGGAAATCTAGATAAATTGGAGCATAATCAAAGCGTTTTGGATAAATATACTATAGAAAGTAATACTCATACAACAATTACAAAGCAAATAAATAACAATAAAAAAAGAATTGAAATATTTGATGTTGAATTGAATAAATTTAAGATAATAAGTAATGTTGCTTCAAAAATATATAAATTGCTAATGAAATTCTTTTATTATGATAATTTTTATGTAATTCCATTAGAATTCATGAATGATTTGGTGAAAGAATTTTATAGAATTAATTATGGAATTTATTCTAAAGAAATCACAAAAAAAATATATCAAGAAAATAAGAAAAAAGATGATGAGGAAAATGAGGAAGATGAAGAAGAAAAAGAAGAGGAGGAAGCCCAACCTCAACCTGTGGAAGAGGCTCAAAATAATAATAATGGTGCTCCAAATGAAAATGCAGATGCAGAAATGGAAGAAAGAGAACAACAAAAAATATTAGAAAAAGAATTGAAAAGACAGAAAGAACTAGAAGAAATATATCCATGCTTTAAAGAAGATGACTCTTTTGAATTAGTAATATTTATCTATAATAAAATATCTCAAATTTATGATGTAAATAAAAGAAGACATTTATTACTTATTTTATTATTCTATGGTCTTAAATTCAAAGATGAAATTCCTGGAAATTGCAAACATATAATTTATAACATAGATCGTATATATTTCCAAAATGTATTAGACCACCCAGATCATTTAGTTAAATCCCCTGTATCATGTATAGATGATAGAACATGGAATGCTTTGAAGCAAATAAATGATTGCTCTTCTTATATATTTTCAATAATCATTGATCATATTGAAAGTCATCCACAAGAATGGGAAACATTTTTAGATAGTGAGGAAGCTTTGATCGAAAGAAATTTCGAAGTATTAGATGAAGAATTAGCCAGCACAATCAATCCCTTTAATAAGTTCTTATTCTTTTCTATAGTTAAAAATAATTTAAGTGATTCAATCATAAATACTATTCTTAAAGATATAATAAAATCTCAAGAAGTTAGTTATATAGATGAAGGCGGAGAAACAAAATATAAAAAATATAGCTTAGATTATATTAAAAACATAGAAGATTTATTCTTTGAAAATTTCAGTACTACAAAAAAGCCAATTATGATCTTTGATAATGGAAATGGAGAAATATTATATTTCCATGAAATTCAAGATTTTTACATGCCTAAATTGAAAGAAATCATAGCCGAAAAGAATGCAAAATCTGAATCTCCTGTAAATGAAACTGTATCCCTGAAAGAAATAATTCCTACAAAATTAGAGTTTACAAATGCTGAATTAGATACAATTCATGCTGCAATGAAAAATGGAGGAGTTATTTTCATAAGAAATTGCTATATGATTAAAGACTCATTAATTAAATTAATGGAAGAAATAAAAGATGAATCAACTGTTTTGAATGAATATTTCAAATTAATTTTATTGGTTAATAATAAGAATTTACTCCCATATTATTTATATAAAAATTGCAATATAATAAATAGGGATCTTTTAGTATTGACAGAAATGAAAGAATTTTTAATTGATTTAATTAGTTCAACCCCAGTTAATCTATTCAACAGATTCATGAATTGTGAATTTAATAATTCAAGTGCTTATTTCATGAAAAAATTATATATTTATTTCACAATGGTAAATGCAGTTTTAATCCAATATTCAAACATAAAATCAAAAATGTACAAAATACCTATAGGATTCCAAAGAAAAGACTACTTCAGTTCATTAGCATATTTATACAAATATATGACCACTATAAGTGAAGATAAACAAAAAGAGTTAAGTAATCCTGATAATTTCTATGGATTTACATATGAGTCTTTGATCAAAATAGTCTCAGATGTATTCATCTCTGCAAGAATGATAACTAAAGAAGAATTTGAAAATATGAATGAATTTTTGTTGCATATGTATGAAAATTCATTTTTCTTAAAAGAAGATTTCCTTTTTGCTTATGATGAATTCGTTTTGCAAAATATCGATGAAAAAAAATATGCTATTAATGATGAACTTGTAAATATCGGGGAAGAAGTAGAACAAAAATCTAATAATAATTTGTCAGGTACTTTATCTAATAAGCAATTGTTACCAGGTAATACTGGAGCTAAATATTTAATTCCAAAAAGTGCTTTAATTGAGGAATTTGAAAAGATACCTAACGAAACATATTATTGTCTTATGTATGGTATAAGTAATAAAATGCTTGAAGAAAAAAGGAGTATTTATATCCAACAATTTTTCAAAATTATTTCTATAAACAATGTTGTTAATTCTAACACCAATGATAAAAATATAGATAATAAACTATCAAAGATAGATATAAAAGTAGTGTCAGATATATTAAAAGATTTGAAGCAAAATTTACCAGATTTATTGAATACTACTGAAGCAAATCAAGTTCTATTCAAAATTAATAAATATAATGAATTATTTAATCCTTTAGATGAATGCTTGCAAAAAGAAATTGATAGCTTTAATGATTATATAAATAAAATAGAAGAAGATATCAATTCTTTGTTAAGTGTTTTAAAAGGAGATATGGTAATGATTGAAAAATACTATGAAATGATTAAATCCCTTAATAGGAAAGCAATTCCTAAAGAATGGAGTCTATCAAAATATTCAACTAAAGAAGTAGATACTAAAGAATGGACAAAAAAATTAAAAAAAATATATGATTTTTTGAATAATTGGATTTTGGAAGGATATTCAAATATATATGATTTATCACTTTTATTCAATGAAAAGCTATTCATGACTTTACTACCTATGTATTTCCAAAAAAAATTAGGCGAAGAAAAAATAAGTTCTGATAAGATTAAATTACATTTCAAATTGACAAAATATGAGAAGCCAATAGATGTTACTGAGGAGGTAATGTATGAATATAAGAAGAGCAATAATGATAATGATTTCATATTTATTAAAGGACTAAAATTAAAGGGATTTGAAAGCCATAAAGAAGAAGATAGAGAATTAAAAACATTTAAAGAAAATGAAGAAAGTAAAGATGAAAGCTTACCCATAGTTGTAATCACTTATAGAGTAGAAGATTATCAATATGAAACTATGAATCAAAAAGAGGAAGAAAGTGAAGAAGAAGAAGATGAGGATGAGGAGGAAATACAAATGAATGAAGAAGTCAAAGAAGAAAACAAAAATGAAAATCCTCAACAATCTGGAAATGGGCCAAAAGATGATGAAGAAAATATTGATAAAAATGAAGAGAACAATGATAATAATAATATTTCAAATGAAGGAAATAATGAAGAAAACAATAACATCGAAATAAATAATAATGTAAATGAAGAGAATAATAATACAAATGAAGAGAATAATAATATAAATGAAGATAATAATAATGAAAATAATACAAATGAAAATAATAATAATGAAAATAATACAAATGAAGATAATAATAATGAAAATAATACAAATGAAAATAATAATAATGAAAATAATACAAATGAAAATAATAATAATGAAAATAATACAAATGAAAATAATAATAATGGAAATAATACAAATGAAGAAAATAATTATGGAAATAATATAAATGAATATAATAATTATGGAAATAATATAAATGAAGATAATAATTATGGAAATAATATAAATGAATATAATAATTATGGAAATAATACAAATGAAGATAATAATTATGGAAATAATACAAATGAAGAAAATAATAATGAAAATGAAGAAAAGAAAGAAAATGAAGATAATAAAAATAATGATCAAAAAGACGAAGAAAAAGAAAATAATAATGAGGAGCAAAAACAAGAAAATAAAGAAAATAATAATGAAGAACAAAACCAAGAAAATAATAATGAGGAACAAAACCAAGAAAATGAAGAAAATAAAGAAAATAATAATGAAGAACAAAAACAAGAAAATGAAGAAAATAAAGAAAATAATAATGAGGAACAAAAAGTAGAAGAAAATAATATTGATAATATTGATAATAAAAATGAAAATGATACAAAGGAACAAAACAATGAAGAAAAGAATGAGCAAGAACAAATCGAGCAAGTAAAAGAGCAACAAAATGAACAAGAAAAAAAGGAGGAAGAGGCAAAAGAGATACAAACTAAAGAAATTAAAAATGAAACTGAAGTCAAAGAAGATAAAAATAAAAAAGAAGAAGAGACAAAAACTGAAGAGGCCAAAAAAGAGGAAGAAGCAATGGCAGAAGAACCAAAAAAAGAAGAAGAAAAGAAAGAAGAAAAAAAAGAAATTGCAAATAATGAAGAAGGTGAAAAAAGAATAGTTGTTGAAGAAACGCATATTCAATCTAAGAAAATGGCTTTCATTGAAACAATGAGTAATATGAATAGAACTAGGCAATTAAGTAAAGATGGAAATGAAACAACTGTGAAAATAAGAACAAAAGTTAAATATTTCAAAAAACACTGTAGGATAGAGGTTCCTTTCATAGAAGAACAAGATCCAAATTGCTACAATATAAATGAGCCTTATGGGTATATAGAACTAAGGTTTGATTGTGATAAAGATAAACAAGAAGAATATTTTAAAAATAAACAACTTGCAATTGAATTAGATAAATAAATTAATTTTAATTATTAAATAAATATATTTATTTTAATTTATTAATTTTATCTATTATATTATAATTAAATATTTAATTGTTTTAATATATTATTATTTATTTTTATTAATAAATTTATTAAGAAAAATATTGGGGATTGGGGATTGGGGATTGGGGATTGGGGATTGGGGATTGGGGAT